>JAESFT010000097.1_pt1 | contig 132120 bp, 101 predicted proteins | sample 9269451 | NCBI WGS metagenome assembly JAESFT01 (sample SAMN14502557, study PRJNA617106) | algae metagenome | isolation source: Scytonema hyalinum WJT4-NPBG1 and co-occurring heterotrophs from well... | place: USA: Mojave Desert, Joshua Tree National Park, California | collected 2006-05-25 | reverse complement strand
TCGAGAGCGCGCTGGATCCACCCGGTCCCATCCCGAACCCGGTCGTGCCCCAGCGCAGCGCCGGAGAGTACTGCACGGGCGACTGTGTGGGAGGCGAGGCCACCGCGAGCATCCCCCCGTCCCGTTTTGGGCGGGGTGAGATCTGGATTGATGGACGATGACGAACGTGCGCAGACCGATCAGACGGTAGTGGCATGACGCGGGGTGGAGCAGTGGCAGCTCGTTGGGCTCATAACCCAAAGGTCGGGGGTTCGAATCCCTCCCCCGCAACCCACGAAGACTGATCGACGACGAAGGGCGGCAACTCAATCGAGTTGCCGCCCTTCGTCGTTTTTCCTCGATACCCTCCCATGGCTGAGCCTGTACCTCAGAACAGGCTCAACTGTGAACGGGCTTCCTGCTGCCGCGCGGCGTCGAGGTTGGTCCGGGCCGAGATGGCGGGGAACATCGCCTCGAACTGGCGATCGTCGTTGAACAACGGACGGAAGCGCTCGGCCGTGTCCCGTAGGCGGCGAAGTAGGTAGGGCGTACTCTCGTCTTCGTTGTAGTGCTCCGCCAGTCCCAGCTTGCCGTCCTGTCGCTCGTAGAGCTCGACGCGCTCTCCCGTTCGTGCGTCAACGGAGTGCTCCTGGAGAAGCTGCTGCAGGCGAGGCGTCTTGGCCACCGTCTCAGCGTTGAGCATCCGCCACTGGCTGAACGCCGCCACGGGCAGGTCGCGTGCCCGGATGCGTTCGGCCAGCGCGAAGTAGGAGTGCTTGACGTCTTCGCTACGTCCCTCAATGAAGGCCATCGCCGACTCGCTCAGGAAGTCGCGGAAGCAGCGCTCGAGCTGCCTGCTCCGCAGCGACGACCCCTTCATGATGAGGGAACCGTCGGCTTCCAGGAGCGCGTAGTTCTTGAGCTTGAGGGAAAGCATGCCGGCGTAGCCGCCATCGTGCGCCAGGCGGATACCGGCAGGCAGGGCTTCTCCGATCCGGGCGACGTAGGCCATCTCGGCCTCCTCGCCACGGACGTCGTCGGGCGGAACGAAATAAACGCCGTCCGTATCCACTTCGATCGGGATCGATCCGGTGGCTTCGAGTTCCAAGACGACGCGCTTGATCAGTTCCTGACCGACGACGGTAACGCGGGTGGCAGCGTCGTAGTCATTGAAGAGGCCGCCGCTATACCCGAGGTAGCCGTAGAACGAGTTGATCAGGATCTTGAATGATCCCTGGAGCCCGTTCCAGATCAGTTGCTCTTCGGCTGGTGCCGTTCGCACCTTCGCCTTGGCTTCGAGTCGCCGACGGGTCAGCTCTGCGAGCATCGGGAGGGCCGCGTCGAGGTTGTCCGATTTCGCCCGGATCCGTTCTCCCAGCATGATCGAGGGGTATAGGCTCTCGACGTCGCATTTCACGACGGGCGTGAATGCGCCAGCGCGGATCAGCTCGGCGTGTCCGCCCGGGTAGGGGACAGCCGGAGCGGAGTTCGGGATGCTGTGGCCATCGGCGAGGTACGCCCGGACGAGGATGTCGTTGATCTTCTCGCCGGTTCCGCCCGTTGCGACGCTCTGGAAGGACCGTGGGACGATCTGAGTCTGATAGAACTCGGTGGGAAGTGTCAGCCGCGACAGCGTGTCGACGTCACGAACATCGGCCAGGTTGTATCGCTCCAGTCGGGTAAGCTCACCCCGCTCCCAGACGCCGCGAATCTCCTCTCCGGGGATGATCTCGCGCTCCTGCTCGGGGTAGAGCGACGCCATCACCTTCTTCAGCGCGTACGAACCCAGCTTCCCGCCGATGTCATAACGCTGGATCTGCTGGTACGTGTCGATGACGTGGCGACCGTGGATATGCACCCACGTGAAAGGCAGGCTGAGCGCGGCGACCTTGAACCGGGACGAGCCCTCTCGCACGAGGACCTGTGATCCGTTGCGTCCCCAGGGAAGCGACATGCCATATCGCTCGGCCCGGGTCACGAGGAATGGCAAATCGAAGTTGAAGATGTTGTGACCTTCGACGACGTCCGGGTCCCGCTTCAGGATCCATTCCGTGAGCCGGTTGATCAGGTCAGGCTCCGATCCCTCGTTGATCATGAACGTCTCGTCGCCATCCTGCGTGCGGATGGCAATCGCGATCACGGCGGCGTCGTCGACGGTCGGGTCAAGACCCAGGGTCTCGATATCAAGCTGGACCCGGCGGAGGTCCGGGAAGTCCATTCCGCGGAAGAGCGTCCGCCCAGCTCCGACGAGATACTGCTCGACAGCGGGTCGGATGCGGAAGTACGGCTCGTTGGTCCGTTTGGCTGCCTGCACGGCGTCCAGGTGGTCGTTCCAGTTCGCGAACCGGATCAGGTACTGGTGATCGTGGTCCCCGCTGAGTCGGACGATCTCCGGGACGGGACGAATCGCGGACCATGGCTCGGCCCGCGTCGCCAGCAACCATGGTCGGAAGGTCTCGTACCGGACCTTGCGCTCGCCGGTCTCGGTGGCCAGGTAGAGCGCCATCCGATCCGGTCCGACCCGCTCAACGGCGACGATGCGATCGAGCGGATCGTGGCCATAGAGCAGCCGCTCCCGGCGGATATCATCGAAGGAATGGGTGCTGTCGTCGCGGTCTGCGGGGATTATCGTCATACCATAAGTATACGCGGACGCATGTTCGCCTCCGCAGTAACGCGCCTGCACGGGGTCCAGGCGGCCGCAAAGGGGCAGCGGTGAACGTCAGGTCGTTGGAGCAGAGCCGGCATCTTCTCGGGCTACTGCCGGAGGTCATCTGGCCGCGGGTCTGCGCCGGCTGCGGCGAGCGTGGTCGCTGGGTCTGCGACCGCTGTCGGGCCGGACTGCCGCTCGCTGCCGAACCATGGTGTCCGCGCTGCGGAAGCAGGGTCTGCCAGTGTGAACGTCTCCCGAGTGGGTATTCCGTCGTCCGGTCGGCTGGGCCGCACGCTGGCTGGCTCGAAGACGCCGTTCACGCACTGAAGTACGACGGTGACCGCGCGCGGTCCAGACATCTGGGAACGCTGCTCGCGCCTGCTCTGGCCGAACTGCTCATTGCTGAATCGCAAGCGCTCGTCGTTCCCGTCCCGCTTCATCGCGGTAGGCAACGGGAGCGAGGCTTCAACCAGTCCCATGTGCTGGCCCTCGCCGGGCTCCGTGCTGTTGGTCGCCCCGACGCGCTCAGGCCGAATGTCCTGCGTCGAGTGCGCGTCACGAGGCAACAGGTGGGGCTGGACGCGACGGAGCGGGTCCAGAACGTTGAGGGGGCGTTCGAGGCCGATGCCGGTCCGGTAGCTTCTCGGCCGATTATCGTCGTCGACGATGTCCTGACGACCGGCTCCACGCTGGCAGCGTGTGCCTCCGCGCTCCGCGATGCTGGTGCGGCAGACGTTGCTGCGGTGACGCTCACCCGGGCGGGGTGGACGGAAGACCACTGGCGATAAAGTGCAGGTCCCGCCGGCTAGCCGGCACGAGCCACCCGCGCTGCGACCATTTCGCGGGCCCAGTGATCGGCTTCTTCGATGGCGTCGAGGCTGAACGAGCCGACCGGAACGTGCGCGTCGAGAGCGGCGGCGATGGCGTCGGCGATGCCCGTGAACCCGATCCGGCCGGCAAGGAACGCTTTGACGGCGACCTCGTCGGCGGCACTATAGACGGTGGGGAAGGTTGAACCCGCGATCATCGCTTCGCGGGCCAGCCGCAGCCCCGGAAACCGGTCCTCGTCGGGCGCCTCGAAGGTGAGCTGCCCCAGCTCCGCCAGCGAGAGAGGACGGCAGGGTGACGGAGCATGTTCCGGCCAGGTCAACGCGAACTGGATCGGCAACCGCATGTCGGGGAGCGAGAGCTGGGCGACCTGGCTGTAGTCTGCGAACTCCACGAGCGAATGAATGATGCTTTCAGGATGGACCACCACGTCCAGGATCGCCGGCTCGACGCCGAAGAGCCAGCGCGCCTCGATCAGCTCGAGCCCCTTGTTGACCAGCGTGGCGGAATCGATGGTGATCTTGCCTCCCATCCGCCACGTCGGGTGGTTGAGCGCTTGGGCGGCCGAGACGTCGCGCATTTGCTCGCGTGACCACGTCCGGAACGGTCCACCAGAGGCGGTAAGAGTCAGGCGACGGACGTCACGACCGTCGCTGGCACCGAGGCTCTGCCAGATCGCGCTGTGCTCGCTGTCGACCGGCCGCACCTCGCCGCCCCCGGCGAGCATCGCCTCAATGACGAGTGGCCCCGCGCAGACGACGGCTTCCTTGTTCGCGAGGGCCACAACCTTGCCTTGCTTCAATGCATCCAAGGTGGCGGTGATGGCGGCATGTCCGGAGGATGCGACGACCAGGATGTCGGTCTGATCGTCCCTGGCCAGTGCCGCCATCGCCGCCGAGGATGACATCGTTTCCGTTCCGAGGGGCAATGCGCCAAGGGCATCCGCCGGACCGTCGAAACCCACGACACTGGGAGCGTGTGCGGCGATCTGACCTCGCAGCGTCTCCCCCGACTGGCGGGCAACCAGTCCCCGGACCACGAACCGGTCAGGAAGCGCCACGAGGACGTCGAGTGTCTGGCAGCCGACCGAGCCGGTTGAACCGATGACAGAGATCCGGATCCGACCGTCCTCCCCACATCGGACCGGCCGGGTCGAACGCGGTGCGAGTGGAACGATCGGAGTCGCGTGCGTCGTTGTCACGGATGGAACTCCTGGGAGTGCGGGGACCCCCGGTCAGCGGGAGACGTACCAGTTGACGAACTCGACCGCGAACCAGCCGGCGGCGAGGATGACGTACATGGCGTCGAAGCGGTCAAGGATCCCGCCGTGGCCGGGGATGAGCGTGCCGCTGTCCTTGACGCCGGCCTGCCGCTTTATCAGGGACTCGCCGAGGTCCCCCAGCATACCCAGAGCGCCAAGCACGACACCGATCAGCAGACCGAGCCAGAGCGGACAGTCAAGATTGAAGACGAGGATCCCAGCAGCCGCGGCGAGTGCCGATCCGATCATGCCGCCAATCGCGCCTTCGACGGTCTTCTTCGGACTGACGGTCGGCGCGAGTGGGTGGCGGCCCCAGCGACGACCGATCAGGTAGGCCCCGGTGTCGCTCAGCCAGCCGATCAGCGTAAAGGTCGCGATCCAGCCCAGGCCGGTGGGTCGCCCATCCCACCCGAGCGCGAGTGCCTCGCTGAGCGACTGCAGCCACTCGGCTTCGCCTCCGGCTTCGCGTTCCCTGAGGCTGATCCCGAACATCGTCGGGATGGTGATGAACAGGCTGGCGCACGCTGTCGCCGCCCAACCGCCGAGGCCCACGGAACTATGGAGCGACTCCGGCCCGACCAGTACCGGATGGCGACCCGCCCGAAGCACGCCAACAGTCAGCGGCAGCATCGCCGCCAGGGTCACCACGGCGAACATGATGGACCGGTTGTCCATCCACCCGGCCAGGGCGCCAATGATGATAAAGCCATAACCAAGATGGGAGACCGCGAGGCCGATCCGTTGCGCCAGTCGCCGGAACTCGTGGTATGCCACCAGCCCGATGGCAAGCATCACGGCGACGTAGACCGGCCCACCGAGCAGCAGCGCCACCAGGCCAACCACGACCACCCCGACAGAACCCAGCAGGCGATCGCGCATGGCGGGCGACTACTGCGACGGCGCGGTCAGCGCCGCGACGTGTCCGAACCGGCGCTCCCGCTGGGAGTAGTCGTCCACAGCCTCGCGGAGGTGCTCCGGGCCGAAGTCGGGCCAGTAGGTGTTGGTGAAGAACAGTTCGGAGTAGGCGCCCTGCCAGACCATGAAGTTGCTGATCCGGTGTTCGCCGGAGGTCCGGATGATCAGATCTGGGTCCGGCATGCCGGCGGTGTAGAGGTGCGAGGCGATGGCATCCTCGGTGATCTCTTCCGGGGCAACGCCGGTCGCCACGAGCGCCCGGATGGCACGAATCATTTCGGATCGTCCGCCGTAGTTGAAGGCGAGTGTCAGCACGATCCGGTCGTTGTGCTGGGTCAGCTCGATTGCGGCGTGGATCTGGTCCCGCATCTCGTCTGGCAGACCATCGAGGTCGCCGATGTGCCGAAGCTGGACGCCCTGCCGGTGCAGCTCGTCGACGTCCCGCACAAGGCACATGCCGAGGATCCGGATGATGCCTTCGACTTCCTCGCGGGGACGGCGCCAGTTCTCGGTCGAGAAGGCCCACAGTGTGAGGTAGCTGACGCCGGCTTCGACCGCCGCCGACGTGATGCGGCGGATGTTGTCCGTTCCGCGCTCGTGGCCGGTCAGACGGGGAAGACCACGCTCCTTGGCCCAGCGCCCATTGCCGTCCATGATGATGGCGACATGCGCGGGCACAGGGTGCTCGGTCTGGATTGGAGTCGGCGTGACGAGATGCGCCCACGAAGGTACGGCGTCTTGCTTGGTCGGGTCGGCCGTTTGATCGGGATGAGCTGAGGTGGTCATGAGGCTGTCCGTGAATGGGCGGCGCAGTGCGGACCCGGATACAGGCTACGAGGGTTACCGAAGCTACAGAGTGCCGGAACGGATCCGTCCGGCTCTCCGGTCTGCCCGGAGAGCCGTACGGATCCGGATCAGAACTCGAGAATTTCCTGTTCCTTGCTCTTGCCGATACGATCCGCCTCTTCGACGTGCTTCTTCGTGACGTCGTCAACCTGCGACGAGCCACGCTTGCCGTCGTCTTCCGAGATCTCGCCTTCGTCGCTGAGTTCCTTGAGCGTACTCATGGCGTCGCGGCGGACGTTGCGGATCGAGACCTTGGCGTCCTCGACGTTGCTGTGCACGACCTTTACCAGCTGCTTGCGCCGCTCCTCGGTCAGCGGCGGGAGATTGATCCGGATCGACGAGCCGTCGTTGTTCGGGTTCAGGCCAAGGTCTGATCGCTGGATGGCCTTTTCGATCGCGCCAATCGTGCCCTTGTCCCAGGGCTGGATGACGATCATACGGGCCTCCGGGACAGAAATGCCTGCGACCTGATTGAGCGGCATGATCGTCCCGTACGACTCGACGGTGATCCGGTCGACAAGGGCAGTCGACGCGCGGCCGGTCCGCACACCCTCCAGGTCACGGCGCAGCGCGTCGAGCGCCTTGTCCATGCGGGACTCAGCGTCCTTGATCACGTCCTTGAGCATGGGGCATTCCTCTCTGGGTGGGCGACGACTCGTCCGATTATCGACACTTCGGCCGGTGGGCGCTAGTCCGTCCCGGCCGCATCGTCGGCACGAGCGGTGATGATGGTTCCGACCGACTGCCCGGAGACGGCCCGGGTGATGGCCGTGGGATCGTTCATGTCGAAGACGAGGATTGGCAACTCGTTGTCACGGCAGAGCGCCAGCGCCGATGCGTCCATCACCCTGAGGTTGCGCTCCAGCGCCTCCTGGTGCGTCAGCCGGAGATACTTCTCAGCGGACGGGTCCTTCTGCGGGTCGGCCGAGTAAACGCCATCGACGCCGTTCTTGGCCATCAGCAGGATATCCGCATCGAGTTCCAGTGCCCGGAGCGCCGCCGCGGTGTCGGTCGTGAAGTAGGGGTTGCCGGTGCCGGCGGCGAGGATGACGACGCGCCCCTTCTCCATGTGTCGCAGGGCACGGCGCCGGATGTAGGGCTCCGCGACCTCATGCATCTGGATGGCGGTCATGACCCGGCTCTCCATCCCGACCTTCTCCAGGCCGTCCTGGAGGGCAAGGCTGTTGAGCACGGTCGCCACCATGCCCATGTAGTCAGCGGTCGCGCGGTCCATCCCCTTGGATGCGGCGGACAGACCCCGGAAGATGTTGCCACCACCGATGACGATGGCCATCTCGCTGTGTTCAGCGGCCGCCGTCCGGATCTGCTCTGCGATCCCGACCAGCACGGGTGGGTCAATGCCGTAGCCGCCGCTCCCCATCAACGCCTCGCCGCTGACTTTCAGGAGTACCCGTCGGTAGGGAGAGGTCATGTGGAGGTCCTTCCGCGTTGAAGGGGACGGCAGCCGCGCAGCGTGCGCGAACCGCCGTCCCCTTCCGGCACGATCAAATGAGATTAGGCGTCGGCGGTGGCGTCCGTCGCGGGGCGGTCAGTGCCCAGCTCGAAGCGGGAGAACCGCGTGACCTGGATGTTCTCGCCGAGCTTGGAAATCCCTTCGCGAACGAGGTCCTTGATGGTCAGCTTGCCATCGCGGATGAACGTCTGCTCTAGCAGCACGACGGCCTTGGCGGCGTCGTCGCGGGAGCCGTGATCGGCCTCCAGCTGGCTCCAGGCCTCGGCCGGCACGTCGTCAATCGAGACGTAGCGCGGGCTCATCGCGGCGACCTGCATCGCGACGTCACGTGCGAGGGTCTTGAAGTCCGCCGTGCGCGCAACGAAGTCGGTCTCGCAGTTGACTTCGACCAGCGCGCCAATGCGGCCACCACCATGGATGTACGCCTCGACGACGCCCTGGAGGGCCTCACGGCCGCTCTTCTTGCCGGCCTTGGCCAGACCCTGCTGCTTGAGGAGCGACTCGGCCTTAGCCATGTCGCCGTCGGTCTCCTGCAGGGCACGCTTGCTGTCCATGATGCCCGCGCCGGTCTTCTCGCGGAGCTGCTTGACCTGATCTGCCGAAATGACCATCGATTCCTCCTGCTGAACTGGTGTCGTGAACGCGGACCAGGGGACATGGCCAGCGACCGGCCGATCAGGGCCGGTCGCCGGAGGCGCGATCTAGGACTCGGTCGTCGCCGGGGCGTCGGTCGTCGGAGCCGCCTCAGCGGCCGGGACTTCCGCCGCAACCGCGGCCGGTGCGGTCACCTCAGCCGGAGCGGACTGCTCGGCGGGAGCCGGAGCAGCAGGCTGGGCCGGACGCTGCTGGCGTCCGCCAGCCTGCTGCTGCCCACGAGCCGGGCGATTGGCGAAGTCCTCGGCGGTGACCGGTCCGTCACCGCCGCGGCGGCCACGGCCACCCTCGGCCTGAGCCTCGGGTCCACGGCTCTCGAAGCGGGTCGTGCCGTCGATCGCCGCGTCCGCGATGGACGCGGCGAGGAGACGAAGGGCGCGGATGGCGTCGTCGTTGGCGGGAATGGCGTAGTCGGCGTCGTCCGGATCGGCGTTGGAGTCGGTCAGGGCGATGACGGGGATCCCCAGGCGGCGAGCCTCATGCACAGCCAGCTGCTCGCGGCGGGTGTCGATGATAAAGACCGCGGAGGGCAGCTGCGTCATGTCACGCATACCACCGAGGCTCTTCTCGAGCTTCTCCAGTTCGAGGAGCTTCTTGGCGGCTTCCTGCTTGGGCAGGTAGTCGAACTCGCCGCGCTCGAGCTGGCCCTGGAGGTTCTTCAGTACGCGGAGGCGGGAGCGGATCGTGACGAAGTTCGTCAGCGTGCCGCCCATCCAGCGCCGGTTGATGAAGTACTGGTTGGATCGGAGCGCCTCGCGCTCGACGATGTCCGTCGCCTGCTTCTTGGTGCCGACGAACAGGATCTTGCCGCCACGGGACGTGGTGTCGGCGATGAACTTCTGCGCGTCCTCGAGCCGGTAGACGGTCTGCTGCAAGTCAAGGATGTGGATGCCGTTACGCTCGCCGAAGATGTGGCGCTTCATCTTCGGGTTCCACCGCTTGGCCTGGTGGCCGAAGTGGACGCCGGCCTCGAGGAGCAGGCGAAGCGCCTGCGGTCGGGGCTGGCCATAGGTGCTTACCTGGCGGGCAGGTGCCGGACTCGAAGGTGCCTGCTCGGCAGCCTCGGTGCGGTCGGGCGCGGTCGCGACCATTGCGTGTTCTCCCTGTGGGGTTATGCCTCCGCGCCGGTCATCCGGGCGATCGGACCGGGGGCGTTCCCCGGCACCCCGTCGCTCGTCGCGGCGCGTGCGAAATCAGCGGACCGGACTCGCCGGGCCGCCGGAGAGTATAGCATGGTGCCTCAACTTCCCCTGAAAAAGTGGACGGGCAGCCGGTATTCCGGCTGCCCGTCCAATAACTAACCGACCGTTGTCATCCAGCGGCGGCTTCCAGGAAATCTTCCCGAACCCAGCCGGTCTCGGTACCGGTGTCGACGGGATACCAATCGAACTCGCCGTCGTTCTCGGGTGCGCCGGTAATAGTCAGAGGCGTCGCCGCGTCGAGCGTTTCGATGATGGTCTCATCACCACCGGTGCTGGACGCTTCACTCCGCATGTTCACCGATGCGTTGGTCGTAACCTCGTCGCCTTCAGCAAATGCTGCTTCTGTCCCTGGCTCCTCAGTTGCCTCGTCCGCCGGCTCCTCGGTTGCATCGCCAGCCGGCTCCTCAGTGGGCTCCTCAGTGGGTTCGTCCGCGGGTGCCTCGCTCGGGGCCTCACCCTCCTCGGTGGGGGCAGCCGACGGCTGCGTCGGGGCTTCGGTCGGCTCGCTGGCCGCCAGGGTTTCCGTCGGTGCGGCAGCGTTGGGGTCCACTGTCGCCGTGGTCAGCGCAACCGGCGTCTCAGGAGTATCGCTGTCGTTCCCGATGATGCTGTCTACCCAGAAGATGAACACACTCAGCATCAGGATCAGACCGATAACCGGCAGGGCGATCCGGAGATAGTCCGTCCAGTAGCGCTCTGGCTTCGGCGCGGGCGGTCCGCCACGAGGCGGACGAGGACCGCCGCCGCCGCCTCCCGTGGCGTACCCGGCCGGACGGGTTCCCGTCCTCGGCCCCGGCTCGGGCCGGCCGGCTGGTCGCTCCGAGCGGAAGCCGCCGGTGCTGAGTGCCAGCTGCGGTCCCGCCAGTCGGTCGGCAACATGGGCAGCCAGGGCACTGACATCGACGATCGAGCCGAAGCGTCGGCCATCACGCCGGGCCGAAACGACTGAGAGACGGGGAGTGATCGGGGAACGCCGGTCCAAGCTGGCCTCCTGGGCTGCGGGTCATGTCCAGGTCCGCGTACGGCGGGTGAGTACGTCGTTGTGGCCGGCGGGCACGTCTCTCGGATCGAGCTCAGCACGCCATGACCGCGACCGCAGCGCCCGTCGACAGACATGGAAATCTGGTCCCGGCAACGAGCGGTCCAAAGAGTATAGCAACCCACCGGACCAGACTCACCGCCCGGTGCCATCGATCGGAATGAGGGACCTACCGCTCGTCGGTCTCGTCGCCGTCCTCGGATCGTCGGCCCTCGAACGGGGTTTCGGGACCACCGAATCGGCGGATGAACGTGCTGGAGTTCGCGCCCGACGGCTGGCTCACGGTAGTGCCACCGGCGGTCTGCTCGGTCCGGGTGCGCAGTTCGGCGGGCGGCGGCAGCGGCTGCGGAGCGGCTGGCTCCTGGTCCTCCTCGGCGATCATCGGCGCCGGCCCGGCCGGTGCGGCGGGCTGGGATTGGGAGGCCGGCGAAATCGATCCACCGCTGACCGGCGCGATCGGGCGCGGGGTGCTGGTCACTGAGGCGAGGCGAGAGCCGTTGTCCTGGCTCATCATCTCGAGCTGACCTTCATAGATCGCACCCTCGTTGATGACTAGGGTCTGGGTGGAGACCTTGCCCCGCAACCGGCCGGTCGGCATGAGCTGGAGACGGCCGCGGCAGGTGATCTCGCCGCTCAGTTCGCCAGCGACGACGATGTTCTCCGCCTCCACGAGGGCATCGACCTGCGCGCCCTGAGCGACGTGCACCGTGCCCCGGCACTCGATGGTGCCCTTGACCTGGCCCTCAATGCGGAGGTCACGACTGGAGCGGTAGGTGCCGTCGAAGGTGGAGTGACGGTCGATCAGACTCAGGGCCTCGGATGCGTCAAAGGCCTGTCCGCGGTTGGTCTCGTAACTGGTCGGCTGAGCGGAACGGGTGGACATGGCTGACTCCTGGTCGTCCCGGATGGCGGTGCCTCCGGGGTCAGTTCAGGTGAGGCAGGGGAGTGGAACGAACGTCTCGACGCCCTAGAAGCGGGCGCCCGTCCGGCTGGAGCGTCGCCCGGTGGTGCTGACTCGCGGGGGCGTGCCCGCCTGCTCCTCGGCCGTCAGGGTCATGCGGACGCTGGCATTGACCCGGCTGCCGTCGTGGGCAATCACCGTTGGCGCGATGACGTCGCCAGTGATCCGCCCCTGAGGCAGGACCTCCAGCCGGGTGGTCGCCCGGAGCACGCCCTTGACATTGCCCGCCACGACGATGCTGTTGGCGATCAGGGTGGCGTCGGCCTCGGCATCCTCTGAGATGAAGATGTCCGTCCGGGCCGTGATCGTGCCCTGGACCTGTCCATGGATGTGGACGTCGCCGTTGGACTCGAGGTCGCCGCGCCAGATGGTATCGGCCGCGATAACGCTGGTTGGCTGATTGGCGGTGTAGCTCATCGTGGCGGCATCCGGAGTGGTGGGGTAGGACGGCGCGTTGTCGCGACCATAGGCGGAGTACGACCCGGGCAGCTGCTGACGGTTGGGCGCCGCGGCGCTCTCGTTCGCTGGTTCCAGCGAGTAGGACACCTCTTCGAACTCCTCGGGTTCCCGCTGCGTGTCGTCGGCCGGCGGTGACTGACGCAGGGTTTCGATCTGGCGATTGAACGACTCCGCGTTCCGGTTGTCCCGGCTATCCCGGTTCTCTCGGCGAAAGACCACGGTCCGACCCCTCTCTGGACCTGCCGACCGGCATCGGGACCGGACCGGAGGATGGTTACGATGGCGACCCCGTGTCGCCTCTGCCCACTGCCGAGCTATTCCGGGAGGGCCGACGGGGCTAGGGTGTACGTACACTTTAGCACACGCGGACAAGAAGTCGATACGACCCTTGTCGACACCGCGCAGCACGGCTGCCGGGAGACCATCGCCGTCCGGGCCCACTTGCCCGACGGATCGGGGGCAAGTCTCGCTACGGTCGCGCTACCTTGTAAACGCTGAAAGAGCACTGAATGGATTGATGCGCGATCGGCAATCGGTGTCCCGGTAACCGCGGAGGGGGTGCCGGGAGTCGCGGATGGACCGTCGGGACCGTGACGCCCTGCGTCTGGCTGGGCGATGATTGGATCTGCTTCCGGACAGTGCCATCCGGAGGACAACTGGACTGCCGATTACTGGAGTGACGATGACGGGTTCGACAGGGCACGGTGGAATGGATGTCCGACCAGAGTTGATCGAGACGACCATCGCAGAGCTTGGCCGGCGCCTGGCCGCGGGAGAGGTCACGTCGGTAGAGCTCGTGAAAGGGTATCGCGAGCGGATCGCCGCACTTGACCACGCCGGACCGACGCTGCGCTCGGTGGTCGAACTGTCCGATATCTCGCTCGAGACCGCAGCCGAACGGGACCGGGAGCGAGGCGCGGGCGAGATTCGCGGTGCCTTGCATGGGATCCCCGTTCTGGTCAAGGACAACATCGCGACCATCGACGGGATGGAGACGACCGCCGGTTCGCTGGCTCTTGTGGGGGCTCGTCCGGCCAAGGCGGCAGGGGTCGTCGATCGGCTGGAAGCCGCCGGCGCGATCGTCCTCGGCAAGACCAACCTGAGCGAGTGGGCCAACTTCCGCTCGACGACCTCATCTTCCGGCTGGAGCGGCCGGGGAGGTCAGACGGTCAATCCCTACGCGCTGGATCGGTCGCCGTCCGGCTCTTCGTCAGGTTCAGGTGTGGCGATCGCTGCGTCACTCGCCGCCGTCGCCCTCGGCACCGAGACCAACGGGTCTATCATCTGCCCGGCCGCGGTCAACGGGCTGGTCGGGATCAAGCCAACGGTCGGGCTGACATCCCGGGCCGGCGTCATCCCGATCTCTATGACCCAGGACAGCGTCGGCCCGATGGCACGAACGGTTGCTGACGCGGCCGCCGTGCTGGCGGTGATCGCCGGAACCGATCCTGATGATGAGGCGACTTCCGGCGCGGATGGTCACGTCGTGGATTACCTGGCGGCGCTCGATCCGGACGGGCTGGTCGGCGCACGGATCGGCGTGGTCCGACAGCTCTACATGGGATACAGCCCGGTTGCCGACCGGGCAACTGAAGCGGCCATCGAGGTGATGCGCGCCGCCGGAGCAGAGATCGTCGATCCGGCCAACATCCCGAACGCCGCCGAGCTCGCCGGCGGATGGCCGGGCCGCAACCAGGACACCCTGACGATCCTGCTCCACGAGTTCCGCGATGGGCTGAATGCCTGGCTGGCCGGACTGGGCGACGCCGCACCTGTCCAGACCATTGAGGATCTCGTGGCCTGGAACACGGCAAACGCTGACCGCGAGATGCCGTTCTTCGGCCAGGAGCTCATAGCGATGGCGGCTGCGACGAGTGGCATGACCGATCCGGAGTACGTTGCGGCGCGGGAACGGGCGTACTTCCTGGCACGGGCCGAGGGGATTGACGCCGTCATGGACGAGCATCGTCTCGACGCTCTGGTCATGCCGACCATGGGGCCCGCGGTCAAGATCGACCTGATCAACGGTGAGCAGCACCGGGGAGCAGCATCGACTCCGTCAGCGGTCGCGGGGTACCCGGTTATCACCGTGCCGTCCGGCAGCGCCTTCGGAATGCCGATCGGTCTGTCGTTCACCGGCCGGGCATGGTCCGAAGCGACATTGATCCGCCTGGCCTATGGCTTTGAGCAGGCCACGAAGGCCCGCTTCGCTCCACAGTACCGGGCCGGCCTGGTCATACCAAACTGACATGGCGTTGATTGGCGGCATGCCACAACATGCGGGTGATGCTGAACGTCAGGAACGGAGAGACGGGGAGCTGTCGCCCGACCTGATCCGAATTAGCGGCGTGACGAAGATCTATTCTGGAGTAGTCGCTAACGACAACATCCGTCTCGGCGTGGCTCCGGGTGAAGTTGTTGGACTGCTCGGTGAAAACGGAGCGGGCAAGTCAACGCTGATCGCAATCCTGTCTGGTCTGACGGCCCCAAGCCGGGGTCTGATCGAAGTCGGCGGCAGATCCTTCAGTCCCAATAGTCCTGCGGATGCCCTTCGCGAGGGTATTGCGACGGCCTATCAGCATGGCGCGCTTGTCCCGACACTGTCCGTCGATGAGCAGCTCCATCTGGCCAATGTAGAGGACGACGACACTATCAGAACGCTGCTCCGAGAGATGGACCGCTCTCGGACGGTTAGGGAGTTGTCAGTCGGCGAGCGACAGTTGCTGGAGATTGCCCGGGCCGTCGGGCGTACTCCGCGGGTACTCCTGCTCGACGAGCCAACGTCAACCCTGGAAGCATCCCAGGTCGAGATGCTCTTCGACGTCATCCGGCAGCGCCGGTCCGCCGGCAGGGCGACCGTCTTCGTGACCCACAAGCTCGGGGAGGCGCTGGCGATCTGTGACCGGATCGTCGTCATGCGCCGGGGAGCGGTCGTCGATGAGCTCCGACCGACCGCCGGCAACTGGCCAGCGGGCACCGAGGACCGGTTGCTGGGCGCCATGTTCGGTGCGGATCCCGGCGCCATGACGGGAAACGCAGCGGTCACGAAGCGCCGACCTGGAGCGCCGGCTGGGAACGGTTCAGTCGTTCTGTCGGTGGGCAGGGTCGTTGATACCGGGCCGGCCGCCCGGCATCGGCCGGTCGGCGTCTCGCTGACGGTCAGGGCCGGAGAGATCGTGGCCATCGCCGGGATCCAGGGACAGGGACAGCGGGAGCTGGGCAAGGTCCTGGCCGGGTATCGGCCGTGCCGGGGAGCGGTCTCTGTCAACGGGACGGCACTCTCGGGGAAGGGCGCGCGTGAATTCGCGGGTGCCGGGGTGGGTTACCTCACCGGGGACCGCCGTGGTGAAGGCATCGTCGCCCGGATGTCGATCACGGCCAACCTGCTGCTCAAGCGACAGCGGGAGGAGGGGGCGCAGCGGTTCGGGATCCTGCGCGCGCGGGCGATCCGCGAGGCCGCCCGGCGCGAGATCGCCGCCTGGGGGATTCGGCCCCCCGACCCCGGTCGGCCCGCCGGGACGCTGTCGGGCGGGAACATGCAGAAGGTGTTGCTGGCGCGTGAGCTCGTCCGTGAGCCGGTTCTGCTGGTTGCTGACAACCCCACTCATGGTCTGGACGTTCGATCCCAGGTCCGGGTCGCCGAGGCGCTGCGTTCCGTTGCCAACCGTGGCGGTGCGGTAATCCTGCTGACCGCTGACCTCGATGAAGCCCTGCGCCTGTCAGATCGCGTCGCCGTGATGAACGCCGGCCGTCTGTCACCTCTCGGGCCAACCGCTGCGGCCGATCGGGCCGAGCTGTCGCGCTGGATGGCCGTGGGATGGTAGCCGCTTCCGTTGAGTCAATCCGGGAAACCTCACCCGCTGCCATGCGATCGCGGCCCGTCCTGGAGACGCTGGTGGCGGTCGTCCTGTCCATCGTCGCGGGGTCGGTCGTCCTGCTGATCACCGGGCACGACCCGGTCGAGGTCTACCGGGCGCTGATCGAGCGTGCGGTGCTGCGACCCGCCGGGTTGGAGGAGACGGTCGTCCGCGCCACACCGCTCATGATCACGGGCGTCGCGGTGCTGATTGCCGTGCGGGCGGGCATCTGGAACATCGGTATCGATGGGCAGGTGCTCGTCGCGGCGCTCGCGGCGGCGGTCGCCGCCGCCCTGGTGACTGACGCGGGCCGACCGGTTGTCTGGCTGACTGCAACCGTAGCAGGGCTGGTCGCTGGTGCTGCCTGGGCGCTCCCGGCGGCCCTGCTCCGTGCCCGCTTTGGCGTGAATGAGATCGTCACGACGATCATGTTCAACTACGTGGCGCTGTTTCTCACCGCCTGGCTGGTCAAGGGCCCGCTCCGGGACCGGTCCGTCGTTTCCCCCCAGACCGAGCTGATCCCGCGAGAGCTGCGCCTGGTTTCGCTCGGCGACACCCGGACCCATGCCGGAATCATCGTGGCACTCGTCCTCGTGGTGCTCGTCGGATGGGCACTCCGCCGGACCGTCGCCGGGCTGGAACTTCGCGTCGTCGGGGAGAACCCGCGCGCCGCGGCGGTCGCCCTGATCCCGGTGCGCGCCTACCTGTTCGGGGCGCTGGTCGTCAGTGGGGCAGTGGGCGGGCTGGCCGGCGCCAACGACATCCTGTCCACCAAGGGGACGTTCCAGGCCGAATGGGATCCGGGCTACGGATTCACGGCCTTCGCCCTGGTATTCCTGGCTCGCCGGTCGGCGTGGGCGTTGGTCCCCGGTGCGCTGCTGCTCGGCATGCTGGCCTACGGAGCCGACGTGATGCCCCGAGCGGCCGGGATCGACCCGGCCTTCTTTGGCGTGATCGAGGGAACGCTGCTCGCCTCACTGGCGGCGCCGGTGCTGATCCGCGGATTGCTAGCTCGCCGGACGCGGAAGGAGGTACGGTGATGGATCTTTCCGCTATCGCCGCCACCGTGCTGGCATCAGCCGTCCTTGCGTCCATCCCGCTGATGCTCGCCGCGACCGGAGAAGCGATCGGCGAGCGGGCGGGGGTGCTGAACCTCGGGATCGAAGGGACGATGCTGCTGGCCGGGCTGGTGGCGTTCCGGGTGGCCCTCGACACCGACTCCATCGTGATCGGGTTGCTGGCCGGGCCGCTCGTCGGTTTGGTCGTGGGCACGCTCTTTGGTCTGCTCGTGACCCTGGCCCGGGCAGATCAGGTTCTGGTCGGGATCGGCCTGACGCTCGCCGGTACGGGTCTGTCCGGTTTCCTGTTCCGGGAGTGGTACGGCGACCAGCAGCCCCTGCTGGACACCGGCTCCGGTCGGCCGCTTGCGTCGTTGGCCGATCACGTCCCGGTCGTTGGTCCGGCACTGTTTGACCAGCACTGGGTGGTCTACGCCGCCATGATCGGCGTCCTGCTGCTTGGCCCGGTACTGACCCGCACGCGGGCCGGGCTGCTCGTCCGGGCGACCGGGGAAGCACCGTTTGCGGTCGACGCTGCCGGGATCAGCGTCTGGCGCGTCCGGCTGGGAGCGACCGCGATGGCCGGGGTGCTTGGCGGCCTGGCCGGTGCGGTCCTGGTCGTGGTTGAACTGGGCTTCTTCCGGCCGGGCGTCACGGCTGGAGCCGGGTTCATCGCCATCGCCGTCGCGATGCTCGGCCAGCACACCCCGTTGCGGGTGGCGGTCGCATCGCTCGTGTTCGGCGTACTGCAGGGACTCGGGCCGGGCCTGCAGGTGGCCGGCGCACCGGTCGGTTCCGACTTCCCGCGGCTGCTTCCCTACCTGGGGGTCGTCGTCGCGCTGCTGCTCGCCCGCCACCGGGTGGCACTTCCGGCCGCGCTTGGCCGGCCCTACGATCGCGCCACCGCTCGGCAGGACGACTAGGGAAGCAGCTGGCGACCATCCAAATCCGTTGGTTGGCTGTGGTATTGGCTGTCGATTCCGGGAAGCAATGGCGGCACGATGACCGTAAAGGATATGAGTCGGATCACCCGCTACGAGGAGGACACGCACATGCTTGCAGGACATCATTCCCGGCGTGACGGTATTCGGTACGGCTGTCTCGTCCGAAGCCGGTTGGTGGCGCTTGCGATCGCCGTCCTGCTGATGGCGCCACTGGCTGTCGCTCCGGCGTCGGCCCAGGAGGGCGTCGAGGTCCGTTCCGTGGCGATCGTCACGCCGGCCAGCCGGACCAATCAGGGCTGGGACCAGCAGGGTGTCGACAACCTCATCCGGGTCGGGGAGGAGCTCGACGTCGACGTCGAAGTCGCAGAGAACCTGGGGTATGACGACATCACGCCGGTGCTGCTCGACCTGGCAAGTGACGATGTCGACCTGATCGTCTGTCATGCGTCTGGCTACCAGACCGTCTGCCCGGAGTTCGCCGCCGCAGAGGGCGTGCCCGTCGTGGTGATCGAGAACCCGGAGGCGATCCAGCCCGGACTGGTCGCGGACATCGAAACGCAGGCCCAGGAAGCTGCCTATCTCGCCGGCGTGATGGCCGGCAATGAGACGACGAGTGGGACCGTCGGGATCGTCGTGACCGGGCAGCCACCGACGTGGAACTTCATGACGGTCGGTTTCGCAGAGGGGCTCAAGGCGGCTCGCCCGGACGCTCGACTGGTCTATACCTCGGTCGGCGAAGGGACCTATGACGACGCGGCTGCTGCCCGGCAGGTTACCGACACGGTCCTCGCGGCCGGCGCCGACATCGTCTTCGGAATGGGCGACGGCGCGGCCTTCGGGATGATCCAGGCGATCCGCGAGCATAACCAGCAAAGCCCGGGCCAACCGCCGGTCCGGTTTATCGACGTCATCGGCGATAAGTCGGGCAACGAGGAAGCGGCCGACTTGCTCCTGACCTCGGTCCTGTTCGACTACACGGCAGCCTATACCCAGATGATCGCTGATCTCGAGGCCGGGACGTTCGGCCAGGTCTATACGATGGACCTGTCAAACGGTGGGGTGAACCTCCTCGAGACGAAGCTGGCGATCCGGTCCGAGACGACGGAGGCCGTCGCGGCGGCGCGGTCCGGCATCGAGTCAGGCGCGATTCAGGTGTCTTCGGTCGGCGACGCGAAGGGGGTCGACCAGCGCCTTCGGGAGCTCTTCCCCACGTAGCGTCGGTTCCACCGGCGGGATGAGAGCATCAGCCCTTCCCCGCTGCTGCCTGCTACGGTCCGAGAATTCGTGTGGACGTCTCGGTCGGGGTTCTGGCACGTCGTGTGCTTTTGCGCATCTGTCTGGAGCACGATCGTGCTGCGCGCCGGCGATCGGCGTGCCGTTGAGCCTAAGTAGAAGGATTCGCATGATGACAGGTGTCCCCCTGAGCGGACTGTTCCACAGCGTCGTCGCACTGACCACAGCCCTCGCCCTGACGCTGGTCATGGCTGTTGGGGCATTTGCCCAGAGCACCCCGGAGGCGACACCGGTACCGGGTCAGATCTCCACTCCGGCGATCACCCTCGAAGACGACATGGCCGCGATCTCCGTGGTCCACGCGGCCGCGGCCGCTCCCGCCGTCGACATCCTGGTGGATGACGAGGCCGTGCTCACGGGTATCGAGTTCGGAGCGGTCAGCGAGTTCCTTTCCGTCAACAGCGGCGACCACAACGTCAAGGTGGTTCCGGCCGGTGGCGACGCCTCCCAGGCCGTCATCGACACGGACGTCGAGCTGGAGAGTGGCAAGATCTACGCGATGGTCGCCGCCAACGGCGAGGACGAGCCGGAGATCAAGGCCTTCGAGATCAACAACGAGCGGGTCGCGGATGACAACTCCCGCGTCATCGCGATTCACGCCGCGTCGGCCGTCGAGGCCATCGATATCGCTGCCGTCGGTGGCGACCCGATCATCGAGGACCTGTCCTACTTCAACGCCTCCGACGCCTCCGACTTCATGGGCACGTCGGCTGAGTTCGAAGTCCGGTTGACCGGCGAAGAAGGTGCGGTCGCCACGCTGCCGGCCCTGACCCTGCAGCCGGGCTCGTCGATCGCTATCATCGTGACCGCCGACGCCATGGGCGAGCCGACCGCGCTGGTCGTCGGCACGTACCCGGGTCAGGAGAGCGACGAGGAAGAGGTCGCGACTCCGGCCGCCTGACATCTGTCGCGAACCACGAAAACAACGAGAAGGGCGGGCGCCATTCCGGCGCCCGCCCTTCTCGTTGTCATCTGATCGCCGCGGTCAGTCGGCAAGCACTGGTTCCCTGCTCTCGGCAGCGGTGTTGACCCCGCCCACGGTCGCCGCATCCCAGAAATTGACCACGGCTTCCTCAGCGACAGGGACCGGGACGACCCCGGATGCCGCGTCGGTGCAGTACGTCATTCGGTTGGAGGCGGCGACGAACCGCTGACGCCTGCGAATCACCGCCATCCGGGCCGCGGCCACGTCGTCCCGGCCGGCCAGCAGCCGGTCGTCGGCTGGGATGATCCGGCCCTCGGCCAGCGCGACCGGATCGAGGAGGTCCAGTCGTCGTGCCCGGAAGCGAAGATGGATCGGGTCGCCCGTCTCCAGCCGGAGGATCCCGCCGCCGAGCGCCGCCTCCGGGGTGATATGCCCGACCGCCGCCCCATAGGACACGCCTGAGTACCGACCGTCGCTCATCAGGGTCGCCAGGCGGCGCAGCGCCCGGTTGGCGTTGATGTGCTGCATCGGCGTGAACATCTCGGGCATCCCGTAGGCGACCGGTCCCTGGGCGGCGACGACGATCGCCAGCTTGAGCGTGCCCGTCCTGACCATGTGATCAAACAGCCGGTCGTAGCTCAGATCGCTGGCCGCGGCGACATCCAGCCCGAGGCCCGTCGCGTTGTGCGCCCAGAGACTCCGTAGCGTCTGCTCGTCGAACGCGACGGAATCCCGCAGGTTGTCCAGCAGGTGGACGTTGAGCAGGCTGTTGTTGGCGGCCTCCTCATCGTCGTACCGGAGGACGAGTGCGACCTGCTCGTCGAAGTGATCGACCTGCTTCTCCGGCATGCCGCTGATCTTGACGACCGCGCTCTCGAACCAGTTGCCGGTCAGTACGTCGACGCCGGAAATGGAGCGCCGAGGGGTCGCGAGGATGATCGGGTTGTCGGTCACACCGGTGGCGCTCAGCCCGGTTTCGTCGGAGAGTCGCTCCCGCCAGGTCGTACCGGTCACCGTCATGGCGTCCAGATCCATCGGCACGCCATTCCGGACCAGCTCGTAGATGAGCGTCTCCATCCCGCGGATGTCGCCGTCGCAGCATTGCTTGGCCAGCGCGAAGATGTCGCGGCCCTGCGTCAGGCTGTAGTTGAAGATGTCCGGTACCGAGTGCGCGTGGTGGATCCGATCGAGGTCATGGATGCTGAACCGGTGGCCGCTGTAGAGGACCGCGCCGACGAAGTGCATCAACAGGTTTGTCGACCCGCCCGAGGCGCTGTGGATCCGGACGGCGTTGCCGACGTTGTCCAGCAGGATCCGGGTAACACCGCACTCGGGGCGATTGGGCAGAGTCATCAGATCGGCGACCACCGCATCGACCTGCGCGGTCGTTGGCGGATCGGTCAGCAGCTCGACGACCGGATGGACGAGACCCATCCCGGCGACGATGTTTCGGGACGAGTTACCCGTGCCGTTGAACGCGCAGATGCCGCCCTTGGCGTCGCAGGTATGAACCGCCAGTTCCCGCTCGAACCAGGCGTGGCGCTCCGGAGACAGGACTCCGTACTCGACCGCGCGAATGAACACGCCCTGGAACGCCGTATTCGACGAGCACTGGAGGATGTATGCCATCGTGTCTTCGAGGTCTTCAGCCAGCTCCTCATGGCCGGCCGCGACCATGTCATTGGCGAGCTGCTGCAGCTCATCCCGGACGTTCGCCGGGATCTCCCCGCCTTTGAGGACGTGGGCCGGCGCGAAGGCCGCAAAGACCGGCGGCTCCCCCCGGAGCTGGCGCAGGGTGTCGAGGTGCGCCAGCGCCGACACCGCGGCCAGCGGCATCTTGTCGCAGCTCTGGATGACGAAGGCGCCGTGATAGCCGTGCGCTTCCATCTGGTTAACAATCATCTCGGCGATCGCGTTGCGGCTCTGGAGGCTGTAGCTCATACCCGGCGTGCTCTGGGCCGTCCCGTCGCAGAGCACCGGGACACTGAACGAGAACGGCACGCCGCCGCGCTCCCAGATTGCCAGCGCTGCCCGCGCGATCGTGCCCTGGTCGACGACATGGGCAGGGTGATCAGGCGATCCCCCGATGACCGCGATCCGCGGGGCGTTGCCGTCCAGTCGGTCGTAGATCGCGCCGAGCGACCAGTCGGGCTTCGGACGCTCCTCCCCGGCCAGGGTCAGTTCCCGGTGGGCCCGGTCAAGGATCCCGGCGACGGTGATCGGCTCGTTGGCCTTGCCTTGGACGTTGTAGCTGTACGGGTTCTCCCCGATCATCTGAAGTCGCACCGGCGTCGTGCCGTTGCCACCTCCTGCGGCGGAATCGGGATGGCCGTTACCGGGGGCTCGCGTCATCGGATCTGCTCCTGTGCCGGGTCGAGAGGATCGGTCACGGCGTCGTGGCCCGGTGGATTGGTCAAAGCGGCTCAATGGTAGCACTGGGCTACCCCGGGAACCGGGCGCCCTTCTTGCGTTGACCAGAATCCGTAACGCTTATCTCCACCGCCGCCTGGCTGGGAGGGATCGGCAAGGACAGGAAAGAGGGGGAGTCGATGGCCGCGGGACTTGGAAGACTGATCGTGCGGGGAGTCGCTGGCGGCCTGATGGCTGGCCACGGGGCGCAGAAGTTGTTCGGCTCGTTCGACGGACCGGGCCTCGAAGGTGTCACCGGGATGATGCGCGGGATGAAGCTGGAGCCTGCCCAGCACTGGGCACGGCTCGCTGGCGCCAGCGAGTTCGGTGGTGGACTCCTGACCGCCCTGGGCTTTATGCACCCGGCCGGACCGCTTGCCACCATCGGCGCGATGTCGATGGCATCCCGGACCATGCACTGGGGCAAGCCGATCTGGAACGCTTCCGGCGGAGCGGAGCTACCGGTGCTCTTCATGGCGATCGCGGCCGAGCAGATCGTGAGTGGACCCGGGCCGATCGCGCTCGACACGATCCTGCGTAGTCGGCTCCCGGGCTGGACGGTTCCGGTCGGCCTGGCCGTTACGGCGGGCGCCGTCTACTACGCGGTCGAACAGTCGAAGAAGGCGGATTCCGAGATCCCGCCGACGGACGCTGCTGAGGCGTCTGAGTCCTGACCGCTCAGCGGAACAACTGACAACGAAGGGGCCGGGAGGAATCATCCTCCCGGCCCCTTTGCATGTGTCGCGCTAGTACCTGGCCCGGATCAATTTCTGCAAAACCTTGTCCGGGGACGGCAGGCGACTGTCCCGGATCTGGCGCTCGGTCTCGGCCAGCGGGTAGTCGGTCCGGTGGATCGTCGATGTCCAATAGCCGGTGTTCGTATCCCAGGTGAACTCGCCCCATGCACTCCGAAGCGACCCGTCCTTGGGATTCCCCACGGCCGACACGTCGACCAGTTTCCTGCCATCCAGCTCGCGCTGATAGGCGATATGGACATGCCCGAACGCGATCGTGTCGAAGCGGGCGTCGCCAAGGACCTCCCGGAGCTCACGGTCGGAAGATTCCGGATCGAGTCGTCCGGTCAGGTCGTGTGGGTTGGCGTGAACCACGAGCAGGGACTGATCGTCGTCTACCGACCCGGGTGGGAAGTAGCGAGTGATGAGCGGCAGATCCTCCAGAAAAGCCGCTCCCTCCCGGCCGATTTCGGCGACCGGGAACCACATCTCCCGGCGCGTCGCCGCCTGGACGATATCGTCGTCGGTGTTGCCCTTGAGCACGACCCAGTCCGGCCGGGCCCGGAGCCGTTCAATGACACCAGCCGGGTCTGGCCCGACCGCGCAGAGGTCGCCTGCGACGACGACGGCGTCGAACAGTCCGTGGCGCTCGATGTCCGAGGTGACGGCATCGAGCGCGAGACTGAACCCGTGGATATCGGACATGACGGCAACGCGCATGCCGCTCCCTTCACCTGGTGACTGACTGATCGGACGCCGGGCAGGACGTGCGGGAGATGTGTCGAAGCTCAACTCTCATCGTCCCAGTCCAGGCTGACGTCCCGGTTACGGCGTGAGTGGCTACGGCGGGATGACGATTGTCCTTCAGAATGGATACCGTTGGCCCGCTCCTGTCGCCGGCGTTCACGGCGCTCGCGGCGGGCCTGGTCACGATCGGTTCTGCGTCCCTGACCGGTCGATTCCTCGCCCGCGACGGCTGATGGACGCTTGAGTCCACGGAACTCGTCCATGAGTTCCCGGCGATGGTAGTCCCCGTGGTCGATGATCTCGTCGAACAGGGAGCCGGGACGCAACGTTTCGGACCGAGGTGGAAGCCGGGAACCGACCAAGCTGCCAGCTTGCCAGCGCGGAGCATCCGGCAGCGTGGCAGCGGAACCCTGTTCCCACCAGGCCGGCTCTTCCTGGTCCATTGCGGGCTGGCCCGGAGTCTTGTCGGGATTCGGCAGGAATGTGGCGTAGCCGATTGACGTCCTCGAAGGCTGGACATCCGGCAGGCGCTCGGGTCCGAGCGGCTTGGGTCGGCCCTGCTGGGACATCGTGTTGCTCCTTGGGTTGCGGTGATCTGGCGGTGGCTGCCACTGGCAGCAGGCGTTCTCTGTCGTACGCAGCCACGGGGCCAAGGCGGGTCACTGGCTGGCGGCTCGACCAGAAAGAGCAGGAGCTGAGCGGGGATGACCAACGACACACCGGTTCCGTGAAATCGTCACATCTCGACGATACTCCTGGCGCATCCCTTGCCTATCCTCTTGTCAAGACCAGCACGGAGCGGACGGGCGGCCAGCCACCACCGATCGCCTCCTGGAACACCCCGGGAACGTGCTGATCCCCTAATCCCCCCTTCCCCACGGCGAGGTCCCCAAGGGTGACCAGCCATCCCCCCTGGGCGCGAGTCCGGTCCCGGTGCCAGCCACACCGGGAGTCCGGCTCGCGCCTCCTCTTTTCCTGCACGACGCCATGTAATCCCGAGTCCGTCCCGTCGCCACGGTGACGACGGCCAGCGAAAGCGCGGTCGTCAGCTCAGGTACTGCAGCAGGGTGCGGACACCAAAGCCGGTCGAGCCCTTGGGCAGGTAGCCATGGGACTTGCCGGTCCGGGCGGTCCCGGCGATGTCGAGATGCGCCCAGGGCAGTCCCTCGCGGAAGTAGTCGAGGAACAGCGCCGCCGCGATCGAGCCGCCCGGGCGGCCGCCGGTGTTCTTGATGTCGCCCACGTCGCCACGGATGTTCTCGCGGATCGCCGGGGTAAGGGGCATCCGCCAGAGATCCTCGCCAACCGCCGCCCCTGACACGATCAGGTTCGTCGCCAGGCTGTCATCCGAGGCGAACAGTGCCGCGGTCGTGTTGCCGAGCGCGACCACCGCCGATCCCGTCAGCGTCGCCAGGTCGATCATCTCGTCAACGCCCTGGCGAGCCGTGTAGACCATGCCGTCCGCCAGCACCAGCCGCCCCTCGGCGTCCGTCGAGAGCACCTCGATCGTCACGCCATTCATCGCCGTCAGGATGTCCCCGGGGCGGAATGCCTCGCCGGAGATCATGTTCTCGGCCGCGCAGATCACGGCGTGGACTTCGTGCCGGCACCCGAGGGCGCGCAGGGCAGACATCGTCCCCAGCACCGCCGCGCCACCGGCCATGTCGCCCTTCATCTCGACCATGCCTTCGGTCGTCTTGATCGAATAGCCGCCCGTGTCGAAGGTGATCGTCTTGCCGACCAGTCCGACCTTGCGGCTGGAGGCTTCGCCCTCCGGGCGGTAGGTGAGGTGGATCAGCCGGGGCGGGATGGCGCTGCCCTTCCCGACAGCCAGGAGTGCGCCGGCGCCCATCTCGGTCAGTTCCTCGACGCCAATCTCGCGGAAGTCCAGTCCGCTGTCTTCGGCGACCGCTCTGGCCCGGGCGGCGAATTCGGCCGGGTCCAGGACGCTGGCGGGCTCATTGACGAGATCGCGTGCCATCGCGGTTCCGGCCGCGATGGCGGCGCCCCGACCGATGGCCGCTTCCGCTTCCTCCGGCGAGATCGTGGGGGAGAGGATGACGATGCTCTCCGGATCAACCGCATCCGACGTCCCGTGAGCGGTGCCGTGGTAGGTGGTGAAGCGATAGAGGGCCAGATCTACCGCCTGGACCGCGTCGGCGATCGTGTCGGTCGCCGCGTTGTCCGGGAGGGCGAGCGCGACGGACCGGGCTCCTGCCTGTCGGACGGCGGTAGCTGCGGCGGCGTAGCCGAGGCGCACGTCATCCGGACCGGTCCCATCGCCGACGCCGGTGATTACGAGTCGCCGTGCCGGGAGCCGCCCGAGGGTCGGGACGACGAGGACCTTGCCGGGCGTGCCCGGAACCTTCGCGTCGGCGAGCAGGTCGCTGACGGCTCCGCCGAGTTCACCGTCGAGGGTTGACAGCAGAGCCGAACCCGGTGCGTCTGCGGCTTCGCCTGGAGTGACCGGGACGATGAGCGCGTCGCAGGTGAGCATGGCCGGGTCGCCGGACTGGTACGAGAATCGCAGGGTCACGCTGAGCCTCCGGAATGCGGTGTGGCCGTCGCTCGGCCGCCTCCGGTCATCCTAGCGCACGCCCGGCATACACTCTGTTCGCTCGTGGTATCGCCCACCGGTACCGGGAGGAGTTCTCGATGTCCCGTCTCCCCGTGTCACTCGACCATCTCGTCGCCGCAACCGATGCCTTCGTTGACCCGTGGCGAATCCCGGATCTCGCTCAGACCGGTCTGCAGGTCCGGTCGGAGCGCGGGAATGAGCAGCACCCGATCCGCCGCGTGGCCCTGGGCGTCAGTGCGACGACAGATGTGATCAACGGGGCGGGAGCGTGGGGAGCGGACCTGCTTGTGACGCACCACGGGATGTTTTGGGGCAGCACACGACCCGGCTACGACCCAGCGACTGATCCCGCCTCATCATGGGATGAGCGACGGGTCGCGCTGCTCCGGCATCATGGGATGTGCCTCGCTTCGTGGCACATCCCGCTCGACGCCCACGCGGAGGTTGGCAACAACGTCGAGCTGGCCCGCCGGCTGGGCCTCACCGTGACTGCCCAGGACTTCGGAGGATGGCCTGGTACGAGCGCCCGGCTTGGCGTTCGCGCCGCGTCTCCGGTTCCCCTGACCGCCGAGGACCTCAGGACCCTGGCGACGAGGGCATTCGGTGGTGCGCCGATCGTCGTCCCGGGCCGGCCAGCCGATATCCGGTCGGTCGCCATCGTTTCCGGCGGGGCGACCAGGATGATCCACGAGGTCATCGCACTCGGGCTGGATGCCTGGGTATGCGGGGAGGCCGAGCTCTGGTCGTATGATCTGGCGCTGGACGCTGGCCTGACACTGGTGGTGACCGGGCATCATGCCAGTGAGCGCTACGGCGTTCAGGCACTCGGCGGCTGGCTGGAGCGGAGATTCGGTGTCGAGACCCGGTTCTTCGACGAAGCCAACCCGTTCTAGCCGCCTGACGATCAATCGCGGTGACGTACCATCGATCGAGACCTGACAGACGTTGCAACCAGGAGGCACCATGCTCGTCACAACCACCGCTTCGCTCGAAGGCCGGCGTATCACCCGTTACCTCGGGCTCGTCAACGGGGAGGCCATCCTGGGCGTCAACATCGCCAAGGACCTCTTCGCCAGTGTCCGTGACGTGATCGGCGGTCGCTCCAATACCTATGAGCAGGAGCTCGACCGCGCCCGCGATCTCGCCATCAATGAGATGGTCGCCCAGGCTCAGTCGTTCGGGGCTAACGCCGTGATCGGCGTCGACCTGGATTACGAGACCCTCGGTAACGGTGGCAGCATGCTGATGGTCGCCGCCGCCGGGACCGCCGTGGTCTACGAGGACCTGTAGCCCACGGGATCAATCGGGAATTGGAGCGGGCTTGCGACGCTACATTCCAGGAACGAGAGAGCCGGGCGGAATCATCCGCCCGGCTCTCTCGTCGTCTGACCTGGGGTAGTGAACCGCTATTGGAAAACCAGGACGGTCACCGTCGGGCTCGGGTTATCGGCCGAGACCGATACGTTGACTCGGCTGCCAGATCCCGACAGTCCTGGCGCGACGGCACTGGCGTAGCCCGGCGGCAGGGCGGTCAGGCCGACCGAGTAGGTCCCGGGGGCAAGGTCGCCGTAGGTGAAGGACCCGCCGGACGCACTCGCCGGGAGCGTCTGGCCGGACGGCGTGACCAGGATTGCCGACCAGCCCCCGACCGAGGACATGCACTGATCGTAGGCCGAGGGGTTCCCGATCGAGACGCTCGACGGGCAGCTGAGGACCTGCAGCGTCACGCTCCCGTCCAGGCTGACCGACGGTGCTTCCGACGGTGTTGTCGACGGAGATGGCGACGGGGACGGCTGCTCGTCGGTGAAGTTGTAGATCGTCACGCTGACGGCGGGACTGCTTGACGTCAGGCTGACGGCCAGCGGCGCGTTGAGGTCGTTCACGCCGCCGGACGTGATGAGGTAGTCGTCGTAGCCAGCGGGCAGGCTCGCCTGGTCGACCGTGAAGAAGGCACCGGACGCATTGTCGACGTCGACGGTGAAGACGTAGGCGCCACTGCCGGTCGTCGCGTCGTTGGCGTCGAGCGTCTCTCCGTCCGGCGTGGTGACGGTCAGACTGGTGGTGTTGCCGACCGGGGCGTCGCACGTCTGGCCGGCGAGGTTGTCCGGCGTGACGCCCGACGGACAGTTGGCAATGCTGACCGAGATCGTTCCTTCGGTAATAGGGAAGACGTAGAGGATGTGGGTGACATCCAGCGTGTCGGCGTCGATCGTGACCTGGGCGATGTCGAGCGGGTTGGAGTCGATGTCCGTCCACAGGCTGCCGACGTAGGGAGCCGGGAGCGTCGGTGCGCCCCACGGGTAGATCCCGAACTCGAGGTCGTCCCACGTCTGCTCGCCGTCCTCGAGCGCGCCGCTGGGCTCGACCGGCTGGTAGTTGGCGTCCAGGAGGCTGACGCTGAAGCCGTCACCCGCATCGACCGGCGTGCACTGACTCGGGGTGAACTGGAAGCCGGACGACCCCTCCGGACAGGCGCGGACCTGCAGCGTCGCCTGTCCGGCGAACGACGGCAGGGGCGGAACGCTGGCACCGATCGCCGCGACGTAGACGCGGGCCGGGTCGGTCCCGTCATTGGTCAGCGACATATCCTCGTCGTATGTCTGGGCATCGCCGGTCGCCAGGTCGCCACCCGTCGAGACAGCGAGCTGTCCGGCATTGACATAGATCAGGACCGGACCATCCTCCACCGTCACGTCGAGGACCTGATCCGGACCGAGGAGGGCCACCGAAAGGGTGATCCGGTGGGGGCCGTCCGGTCCTTCGAAGGCATCGCCCGCGAACACCACGTCGCTCTCACCCGCGTCGTCGGCGTCGTCCGCCGGGACGGGGCCAATCTCGGAGTAGGTGACCGGGTCGTCGGTCAGCGATGCGCGTTGCTGCTCCGAGTCACCCGCCACCCAGCTGGCTTCTGCCGGACCAAGGAGTGTCTGGACGCTGGTGTCGAGGTCGCTGATCAGGAGGTCGTCCGTCCCGGCGACCACGAACCCGGTCACCGCCGGGACGGGCTGCTGGTCGTCTCGTGATCCGCCGGTCGAGCGCAATACCCGCCAGGCGACATCGTCGTCCGGCAGCTCCGCGACGCCTTGCGCGATGACCGTCGGTTCGACCGTCTCGTCGCTCCCGAGGGAAACCACCTGGGCACGGACGGACCCGTATCCGGCGAGCGCGCCAGACATCCCGGCGATGAAGGCGAGTGCCAGAAGCACCCGTCCAAGTCGCAAGCTATCGATCGTCATCGCAGACCCCCTCGCGTACTCCGTCACACCGACGTCCCCGGAGCCGGGAATGACCCGGTCCCGGGGAGCCGTTCCTTCGCCGATGGTAGCCCGATCCTCATGTGACGGTCGGGCACCATCGCGCACGGATTGCACGTTATATCCGCGAGAGAGCTCCAGGAGCCGTTGCTATGTCTGGACCGCGGCCACGGGACGACGCGCGGCCGGGTGCAGGATCGTCTCTTCCTCTTCTTCCTCGACGACCGGGAACGTCACCCGGGCGATCGTGCCGCTCTCGCCGGGAGAGCCGATGGTGAATTCGCCGTGCAGGTCACTCTGGACCAGGCGGCTGACGATTCGCATCCCCAGGCCGGTGCTCTGGGCGGGCTCGAAGTTCCGTGGCACGCTGCGCCCGTTGTTGGCAACTTCCAGCGTGACGTACCCGGCGTGCTTCCAGGTCCGGATCGAGACGCGACCCGTCTCGCGACCCTTGAACCCGTGGCTGACGGCATTCGTGATCAGCTCGTTGATGACGAGCGCCACGATGGTTCCCTGCCGCGACGGCACAGTGACATTGCTGGGCAGGATCTCGAAATCGACAGTCATTCCTGGCGGGATCATCGTGACGTGGGCTTCGTCGGCGACGTGCTTGGCGATCACGTCGACCGTTGTGCCGCTCAACCGGCGCTCGTCCGAGAGCAGGTCGTGGACGGCGGCGATGGCCTGGATGCGGCTGATCGCTTCGCGCAGGATCCCCGACCAGGGCTGGTCGGCATTGGCCCGCATCTGGAGCGAGAGCAGCGCCGCGACGGTCTGCAGGTTGTTCCGGACGCGGTGGTGCATCTCCTGGAGCAGCGCTGAGACGGTCTCCAGTCCACGGCGGGCCTGCTGGTAGAGCTGGGCGTTCTCGATGGCCATCGAGGCCGAGTCGGTAAATGCCTGGAGCAGACCAAGCTGGTCCTCCGTGATTTCCGTGTCGGGGTGCATGCGGATGCAGAGTGCCCCGTACATCTCCCTGGCCGAACGGAGTGGGAGACAGAACAGGGTGCCGGAACCGTCCGTGTAGTCGATATCGACCGTCTGGGCACTGCCGGTCGCAACGACCTCGCGGACGAGATTGTCCCGCCGGTCATTGACAACCTTGCGCTCGTCGCCGGCGAAGTACTCGATCTGGGCCTCCTTGTCCTGGCGACCGTTCTGGGTTGGGCGAACGCGGAAGATGGCGGCGGCTTCGGCTCCCATCAGTTCGACCGACTGCTCGGCGATCAGGCGGAGCACATCGTCGAGATCCAGCGACGACGCGACCGTGCGGGAGACGCGCTGCAGCGTGCCGAGCTCATCGACTTTCTGCCGGAGGCGCTCGTCGGTCTGGCCGTAGAGGCGGCCGTTCTCGGCGCTGATTGCCAGCTCACTGGCCACGCTCTGGAGGAACGTGATCTCCTCCGGTTCGAACCGGCGGGGCGCGATGCTGAAGATGGTCAGCACTCCGACCAGCTCGTTCATGCCGTGAAGGACCAGGGGGACGGCCAGCTGGGACGAGTAGATCGCGTCGCCGGGATTGGCGCCACTGGGGAGGCCCGACAGATCGCCCGCCATGGTTGCGACGACGGGCTGGAGCTCGCTCGCGGCGCGGCCCGTCACGCCCTCACCGGGCCGGATCGTGAACGCCCCGACTGATGCCGGCTGCAGCCCGACAGCCGAACGGAGGGCCAGTGACGACGTCGCCTCGTCATACAGGAACACTGCCGCACCATCGCTGGCCATCGTCTCTGTGACGATCCGGACGGTGGTCTCGAGCATGTCGTTGAGCTCGAGGTGCGCGGTGATTGCCCGGTTGACGCGGTGCAGCGCGGCCAGTCTGCTGAGCTGGGTCGGCATCGGCGGGTTACCGTTCACCCCGGCCGGCGACTCCGCCGTGGTCTGGTAGCCGCGACTGACGGCCGCCAGCGCGATCCCGGCCAGTCGCATGGTGACGGCGTCGCCCGTCCTTCCCCCGACCCGCTCGAACAGGCCCTGGAGGATATCCACGCTGGCCGCCATCGCGTCCTCGAGCGAGATTCCCGCGACGACAGACTCCCGTCCGAAACGGCTGAACGCGGCGCGTAGAGCAGTGTGCTCCCCTCCGTGTGCCTCGGCTCCAGGGCGGTCCGGGTAGGCGGCGTAGAGTTCCGCTTCGAGTTGCTGTGCCAGCGCTCCGATCGACGTGCTATTGGTCATTCCGCCCGTGGTCCTCATGCTTCGACGTCCTCGTCGTATCGATCCTCGTCGTGTCACGCCCGCCGGGACATGACGAGGTCTGGCGAGATGGAGCATAGCGGTTCGGATGGGTCCTGGACGACGACGGGGATGACCCGGTCGTCCGGATCATCCCCGTCATGGCGCTCGGTTCCGGGCAGATCAGTCCGACCGCCCCTGACCGGGTTACTCGTAGACCAGGTCCCGTGCCCTCGCTTCGATCGTTGCCGGGTCGACATCAAGGCGGTGGACACCGGTCGCGATTCCTGCCGTGGCGACCGCGGAGGCAACCCGGGGCGGAACCCGCAGGTCGAGACTGTCGGGGATCAGGAAATCCGCCGACAGCTCCGACGGGGAGACGAGGTTGGCGATCGCCTCGGCGGCGGCCATCTTCATCTCGTCATTGACCGTCCGGGCTTCGATATCCAGCGCGCCGCGGAACACGCCGGGGAAGGCCAGCGAGTTGTTGATCTGGTTGGGGAAGTCGCTCCTGCCGGTCGCCACGGCGAGCGCCCCGGCCTTGCGCGCCTCGTCCGGGTAGATCTCCGGCGTCGGGTTGGCCAGCGCGAAGACCAGGGGCCGCTCCGCCATCCGGCCGATCATCTCCGGCGTCAGCACGCCCGGCGCCGAGAGCCCGATGAAGATGTCGGCTCCGACGAGCGCGTCGGTGAGCGAGCCGGACAGGTTGGCGCGATTGGTGATCCGGGCGATCTCGCGCTTGGAGTCGTCCATGTTGGCCGTCCGGCCCTCGTGGATCGCGCCGGCACGGTCGCAGAGGATGACGTCACCAGCACCGAAGGCGAGCAGCAGCTTGGCGACCGCCACTCCGGCCGCTCCGGCGCCGTTGATCGTAATGCGGACGTCCTCGATCGCGGTCCCGCGCAGCTTCAGGCCGTTGATCACGCCCGCCGAGACGACGATCGCGGTGCCGTGCTGATCGTCGTGGAAGACCGGGAGGGCCAGCCGGTCCCGCAGCTTCCGCTCGATCTCGAAGCAGCGGGGGGCGGCGATATCCTCGAGGTTGATCCCGCCAAACGAGGGCGAGATTGAGGCGACGATGTCGACGATCTCGTCGACGTCCCGCGACATCAGGCAGATGGGGAAGGCTTCGACGCCGGCCAGCGAGCGGAAAAGGACCGCCTTGCCCTCCATCACCGGCAGGGAGGCCTGCGGGCCGATGTCGCCCAGTCCGAGCACCGCTGACCCGTCCGTCACGATCGCGACGAGGTTGCCCTTGGAGGTCAGGTTGGTGATCTCGCTGGGGGTCTCCCGGATGATCTGGGCCGGGGTGTATGCCGCCGGGGGGACGTAGACCATGTTGAGGATGTGGTGGTCGCGGATCGGTAGCTTGCTTTCGATCTCCAGGACACCGCCGTGGCGGCGCCGCAGATCAATCGCCTCCTCCTTGAAGGTGCGCTGGTCGCCGTTGGTGCGCTGCGGCGGCGACTGGAACTTGCCCTCGTAGACGAAGCGCCGGGTCCGGGCGGCCACTTCACCGGGATCGACCTGCCGGCCCGCCTCACCGCTCTCGACCGCCGCTCGCGCGACCGCCTCAGCAACCGCCGGGGCGACCCGGAAGTCGAAGATGCGCGGCACTATGAACTCGGCGTGGAGCTCGTCCGGCTGAACCATGTCGGCCAGGGCCTCGGCTGCGTACCGCAGCGTCCTGAGCCGGATGTTGCGTGCGCGGCTGTCCAAGAGGCCCCGGAAGACGCCAGGGAAGACCAGCGAGATGTCCATCTGGTTGGCGAAGTCCGAGCGGGACGTCGCGACGACGCGGGCGCCGGCCTCTCGGGCCAGCGCCGGTGCGATCTCCGGGTCTGGGACGGCCAGTGAGAAGACGATCGGGTCAGCCGCCATCGACGCGATCATCTCGCCGTCGACGATGCCGCCGGTGCTCAATCCGACGAACACGTCCGCGCCCTTGAGCATCTCACGCAGGTTGCCCTGCCGGTTGTCGAGGTTGGTTTCCTTGGCGACGTAGGCCTTGGCCCAGTGCATCCGGTCCGGACGGTAGCGGTGGATGGCCCCGGCGCGGTCGCAGACGATTACGTCGCGGAACCCGGAGCGGACGAGCAGCCGGGCCACGCCGATCCCTGCCACTCCGGCCCCACTGATTACGATCCGGGTGGTAGCCGCCTCGCGACCGGTCACCTTGAGGGCGTTGATCAGCGCGCCGAGGACGAGCACGGCGGTGCCGTGATGCTGGTTGGAGAACACCGGGATATCGGCGGCCTTCTCCAGATGATCGGCGATCGTGAACGCACCCGGTGCGGCGATGTCGTCAAGGCAAATCGCGCCGAATGTCGGCGCGATGGCTACGCCGGCCTGGACGGCCCGGTTGAGGTCGTGGCTCTCAAGGCAGATCGGGAAGGCGTCGATGCCGGCAAACGTCTTGAACAGGACGCTCTTGCCCTCCTCGATCGGCAGCGCCTCAGCACCGGTGCCGCCCTGCGAGCCGAACAGGTCAGATCCATCGGTGAGGATCGCGACGGTGTTCCCGCGGCAGGTCAGATCGTAGGAGGCCAGCGCGTCCTTCTCGATTGCCAGACATGCTTCCGCGACGCCGGGTGTGTAGACGAGCGACAGGATGGCCCGGTCGCGGATGGGTACCTTGCTCCGGACGCCGATCAGCCCACGGAATCGGCGCCGGTACTCCAGACCTTCTGTCACGGGGTCGTCGGTTCCATGGGGCAGAGGAGTTGTAACGAGCGACATCGGAGCGACGGGCGGATTTTCGGCACCCTCGATCTCGTCCAGCGCTCCGACAGCCTCGAGAGCTTCTTCGACCGTATCAGGATCAATCGGTAGGCCTTCGTCCGGTGGTGCCTGGTTGGGTGACACGGTCGAGTCCGTTTCCTGCGTGAGTCGAGCGTCGGACACGTGGCTACTTCCTTGGTAGGTCCTAGTCATTTCGATGCGAACAGCCTAACAGGTTCATCATGCAGGGCCGTCCCGGAATCAGGGGAAGCGACGATATTGCGCCGCCTGAACGAAAGCTGATTTGGCGGGCGGAAACCGCAAGTTGCGGAAACCCGCACGCTCCCCTTCGGGCGTAGCGGACCCGGGTCCCGGAGGCGTATTGGGCCTAATCGATCGACCAGGGGCGTCCGGGACGCAAGCGGAAACCTAGGACCCGGAGTGGCTAACGGGCGGTAAGTTGGGCCGTAAACTGGTATACTGTTCACGTTGCGCCATATAGCTGGTGTCCTCCCTCCACAGTTTCCAACTGCTGGCCATGCGCCTCAGGCATGGCATCCGGGGTGGCACCTGCCCCCAAGGGAATCGCGACCAGCGGCGTCGCGACCAGTGTCCCGCCAACCATCGGCCTGGCACTGACCGGTCCCGCCAAGTTCGGCGACCGGCGTTCACCGCGCACCACATCCGATCGCCGCCACAGAACAAACGCCCGCACCGGGATTCGACGTCGCCTGGCATTCGCCACGTGAGCCGTGAGAGGTCCGTTGCCGGCGTTCAGGCGTCTCTCACGCCATCGAAAGGGAATGTCATGCCCGCCACGCGGACAGATGAGATCACTGCGTCCGAAAACGAGGGCCAGGACGTCACCGGGGCCGTCGAACCCACCACTGAGCAGGCCGATAGCGAGACTGTCGCGACCGGGACCGATGTCGCACAGGGCGACTCCGACGTCGCGCAGATGGATCTCGCCGGCGAGGTTGTCCCCGTCGAGGACGGGCAGCCCGAGGCTGCTCCGACCGTCGGAGATACTGAAGTGACTGAGACCGAAATAGCGACCGAAGCGGTCGCCGCTCCGGTGAAGAAGCCAACCAGGCCGCGCGCGCCGCGCCTGAAGAAGGCCGCCGAAACAACGGCTGCGGCAGAGACTGCCACGTCGGCGACCGACGACACGTCGAATGCTGAACAGGTGACCGAGCCCCTGACCGATCCCGCTACGGGTGAAACCGTCATGGACACGGCGGAGCCTGCTTCTGGTGACGAGACCGTCATCATCGAGCCTGCCGCCACGGCCGACGCGATCGAGGATGAGCCCGCCGACGATTCACAATTCACCACCGAGCTGGCTGCGGAAACCGCCGCTGAGCCCGTGGTCGACGAAGTCGCGTCTGCTACCGAGCCCGCGGACGAGTCTGCCGCCGAGGAAACGGCCGTCGTGGCTGAAACCCGGAACAACGGAACGACCGCCAACGAGGCGGAGTCCAGGGAGGCCAAGCCAGCGAGCAGGGCATCTGATGCCAGCGCCTCCACCGACAACGATGAGCCGTCGACGACGTTCGAGGACCTTGGCCTGACCGGAGACCTGCTCCGATCGCTCAAGGACGTTGGCTACGAGGCCCCGACCCCGATCCAGATGGCGACGATTCCGGACCTGCTGCATGGCCGTGATGTCATCGCTCAGGCGCAGACTGGCTCCGGCAAGACGGCGGCGTTCGGTCTGCCGATCATCGAATCCATCGACCCCTCGCAGCGAGGCGTGCAGGCTCTGATCCTTTGCCCGACCCGCGAGCTGGCCATCCAAGTCGCCGAGGCCCTGCACAAGTACGGCAAGCACAAGCATGTCGAGACCCTTCCCATCTACGGAGGGCAGGCCTATGAGCGCCAGTTCCGTGGCCTCCAGCGCGGCGTGCAGATTGTTGTCGGCACCCCGGGCCGTGTCATGGACCACATGCGGCGGGGCTCCCTGTCGCTTGAGGCCGCGCGCTTCTTCGTGCTTGACGAAGCCGACGAGATGCTCGACATGGGCTTCATCGACGACGTCGACTGGATCCTCGGCCAGGTCCCGGAGAGCCGCCAGATGGCGCTCTTCTCCGCGACCATGCCGCCGCGGATCGAGCAGCTCGCCCGCAATCACATGAAGGACCCTGCCCGGATCTCGGTCCGGGGCAAGGAAGTCACCGTCCCGACGACCACCCAGAGTGCCTACGAGGTACCGCGGTCGCGCAAGGTCGACGTGCTCAACCGGATCCTTGATGCGGAAGCGCCGACCAGTGCGATGATCTTCTGCCGGACCAAGAACGGTGTGGATGAGCTCGGAGAGTCTCTGCTTGCTCGCGGCTACGCCGTGGAGACGCTCCATGGTGACCTGTCGCAGGCCCAGCGTGATCGCGTCATGAAGCGGTTCCGGTCGGGGACGGCCGAGATCCTGATCGCGACCGACGTCGCGGCCCGTGGTCTCGACATCCCTGAGGTCAGCCACGTCATCAACTTCGACATCCCGGAGAGCACCGAGGCATACGTCCATCGGATTGGCCGGACGGGCCGCGCCGGGCGTGCCGGAGACGCGATCACCCTCGTCTCTCCCCGTGAACTCCGCTGGCTTCGCCAGATCGAGCGGGCGACCAAGGGCAAGATCGATGTTCGTCGCCTGCCCACGCTGGCTGATGTCGCTGATCGTCGCCGCGAGGCGATGAAGAACCTTATCTCCGACACGCTGCGTGATGAGTCTAATTACGAGCCGTACCTTGAAGTCGTTGAGCAGCTTGCTGAAGACAACGACGTGTCGGCGATCGCGGCCGCCCTGCTCAAGCTGTACGCTGACGAGACGGGACGTGGCGCCATCACCGAGAACACCGAGGACGACCTCGCCACCTTCGGTTCCGCCCAGCGCGGCCGTGGTGAGCAGGGCATGACCCGGCTGTTCCTCAACATCGGCCGAGCCCAGGGCATCCGCCCGCAGGACATCGTCGGCGCGATCGCCAACGAGGCCAACATCCCGGGTCGGAGTATTGGGGCCATTGACATCCTCGACACGTCGACCTTCGTCGATGTGCCGACGGCCAGTGTCGAAGCAGTGATGGAGGCAATGACCACCATCCGGATGAAGGGTCGTCCGGTCCAGGCCGAAATCTCCACGGAAGCACCGCGCACCGGTGAGTTCGGTGGTGGTCGAGGCGGTGGCGGTGGCGGTCGTTCGTTCAACGACCGTGGTGACCGTGGTCCCCGCCGTGACCGTGGTGGCTTCGACCGTGGTCCGCGTGACGATCGTGGACCCCGTGGCGGCCAGTTCGGATTCGAGGACCGCGGCCCGCGCACCTTCGAGGATCGTGGTCCCCGCCGTGACGATCGCGCCCCCCGCCGGTTCGAGGACCGCGATGACCGTGGTCCGCGCCGCTTCGAGGATCGTGAGGACCGCGGCCCCCGTCGCGAGGACCGGCCGGTCGACCGCGCCGGTGGCGGGCCACGCCGCTTCGACAACGACCGTGGTCCCCGGGAGGATCGTGGGCCGCGTGAGGACCGAGGGCCGCGCGACGATCGTGCGCCTCGCGAGGATCGTGGGCCGCGTCGCTTCGATGATGCTCCCCGACAGGAGCGCAACTTCGACCGACCGCGCCGCCCGCAGCAGCAGCGCGAGCAGCCATACCGGCCGTTCCACCGGGACGATAACGCCGAGTAGCTCAACCAGCTGGTCAGACCAGGAAGCAACGACCCGGCCGGGCAGTATGCCCGGCCGGGTCGTCGGTTTTTCGGGAGATGGGCGGTGCCAGTGCCCTATGCTGGCGGTGAACGTCAGACACAGCCTGTTCACACTCCCGCGTACCCGGCGTCACAGACGGCGGCGACAATCCTGGTGCTGGCCGGTCCAGCGGAAAGGGCAACGATCAGGACGTGAGGCAGAGTTCGCTCGCCATCCCGATAGCACGACTGTTCCGCGAGGTGACGGACGACTGGAACGGCGACTGGCGGCGGGCTGCTCGCTGGGCGCTGGTCGGGCCGTTCCGCCTGCAGACCGTCTACAACATCGCCTATCTCACCTTCGGCATCCCGCTCGGGATCGTCTACCTCATCGCCTTTGCGTTTCTGCTCGTCGGAGGCCTGGCGCTCAGCGTGGTGCTCATCGGCATCCCGCTGCTCATCCTCGGACTGGTGCTGGCCCGCCGGTTCAACGGGTTCGAGCGACAGCTCGCGTGGCGCTGGGTGGGCGTGGCGATCCCCGCGCCATTGTCCGGCCAGGGGATGCGCCTCCTGCCCCGGATCGGGCGGTTCGTCCGAGACCCGGTAACATGGACCAATCTGCTCTTCCTGGTCCTGCGCCTGCCGCTTGGCGTTGGCGCCGGATTTCTCATCGACTTCATCCTCCAGGGCATCTGGTTCAGGCTGCTCCATCCGGTCGCAGTCCTCGTTGACCCTCGGTTCGGTGAGCCCTCGCCGCTAGAGAACGCCTCCAGGTTCCTCTTCGGGCTGATGCTCATCGTCCCGGCGCTGCATATCTTCAACGGGTTGGCGTTCCTGTATGGCCGGTTCGCCCGGCTGACGCTCGGTCCCAGCGATTCGGTCCTCCAGGTCGAGACGTCGCAGGCCGAAGCCGCCCGGGCCCGGATTTCCGCCGAGAAGGCCGAGCAGAGTCGTCGTGAACTGATGGTCAACGTGTCGCACGAACTCAGGACGCCGGTTGCGAGCATCCGGGGACACGTCGAGTCGCTGCTGATCTCCGCAGAGCGGGCCGAGGAGCGGGACGGGGATGGCGCGTCCGTCGACGCGGCGCAATTCTCGAACTACCTGACGATCATCCATCGAGAGACCGAGCGGCTAGGTGCCCTCGTCGACGATCTCCTCGCGCTGGCCCGGTCGGAAGCAGGCGAACTGAGCCTCGTCCTCCGGCCGATCCAGGTGGCTGATGTCGTCCGGGAGGTTCACGAGACCCTGGCGCCGCTGGCCTGGCGGGACCGAAGCGTGACCGTCATCGCCGATATCCCGGACGGGCTGCCGCTTGCCCTCGCCGACCGGGATCGTCTGGCCCAGGTGCTGCTCAACCTGGTGCGCAATGCGATCACTTACACCCCGGCCGGCGGGATCGTCTCCATGTCGGTCGAGCATGCAGGGCCGGGCGCGGACGGTCAGCCCGGTGTGGCCATCGTTGTCGCAGATACGGGCGCTGGGATCGCCGCCGAGGACCTTGAGCGGATCTTCGACCGGTTCTATCGCGTCGACGCATCCCGGAATCGGTCGTCCGGCGGCTTCGGGCTGGGTCTCTCGATCGTTCACGACCTCGTCACGGCGATGGGTGGGACCATCACCGCCGAGAGCCAGTTGGGCGAGGGAAGCCGCTTCGTGGTCCGCCTCGCCGGGGCCAATCCCATCCTCGCCAAACCCGACAGGCTCACGCCACGGGTCCCTGTCGCTACCCATACCGGAGAACGCACACGATGACTCGGATCCTGGTGGTCGAAGACGACGTCGACATCTGCAATCTCATCCGGACCAACTTGGAAGGGGAGGGGTATTCCGTCCGCCAGGCGTTCGATGGGCCAGCGGCGCTCGTCGCGGTCGCCGAGGAGCGGATCGACCTCGTCATCCTTGACTGGATGCTGCCCGGATTGGACGGACTGACGGTCTGTCGCCGCATCCGTCAGTCGCATCTGATGCCGATCATCATGCTGACGGCCCGGGGTGAGGAGATCGACCGGGTGGTCGGGCTCGAAGTCGGGGCCGATGACTACGTCACCAAGCCGTTCGGGATGCGGGAACTCATGGCGCGGGTCCGCGCCATCCTGCGCCGCGCCGTGACGATGTCCGCTCCGGTGAACGCGCCGGGTGCGGCGCAGGTACGGGCGTCGGCGTCGGACCCTTCCGTCGTCCCGCCCGGCGTGACAGCCTCGGACGGCGGCGCCGCCGTCATCACCCACGGCGAGCTGGTGATCGACCCGTCCGGGCGGACCGTGCTCGTCGAAGGCAAGGCGGTCGATCTCACGCGGCGGGAGTTTGATCTGCTGGCGATGCTCGCCAGCAATCCCGGCCGCGCCTTCAGCCGGGCCTATCTCCTCGAACGCATCTGGGGGGACGAGATCGAAGTCTTCGATCGCACCGTCGACAGCCACGTCGTTCGCCTCCGCAAGAAGCTCGGTCCGGCCGGGCAGCGGATCGCGACCGTCTGGGGCGTCGGCTACCGATTCGCCTCGTGAGCAGCCAGGGACCACGGTTCGATTCGGCGACGGGGCGGTATGTGGCGGAGGGATCGGGTCCGGGGCCAGCTGGTCACGGTCCGCACGACCTTGGCAGCCATCCACCCCGGCGTCGCTCGACACTACTGCGGGATCTCGTGCTTGTCGGGATCCACCTCGTCGTCTACGTCGCGGTCGTGGGCACGCTCCTGGTCACGGTCGTAGGGATTGGTACCTCGTTCGGTCCGTTCTCGAGCCGCCTCGTCGGAGGTGACTTCTGGCCAGTGTTCTGGCCCGCCTTCGTCTGGGGAACATTGATCGCGGCCCAGTTCGGTGCCGCAATCTTCCAACATCGCCGATGGATGGGCGCCGTGCTGGGTGCCATGGCGTCGGTACTGCTGGGCGCTGCCTTCCTGTCGCAGGTGTATCGCTACGAAGTGCTGGGGATCGTGCTGGCGTGCGGTTCGTTCGCGTTGTCGGGGCTGGCCGTGGCGATCAGCGTCGCCATCCGCCCGCCGGGACTCCTTCGTCCCGGAACTAGCACGGTCGCCAGTACGCCCCGATCGGCAGCTGCCGCGCCGGCTCGTCGGCCACGTCTCGTCTCGCTGCCCAACATCGTGCTCGGTGGCGTTGCCCTCCTGATCGTGCTGTCCGCCCTCGGTTCCGCGAGCCTCGAGGCGTTCCAGGTGCGCGGTTCGGGCAACGTTGCCAGCCGGGTCCTCGATGATGCGCGCTTCGACCAGGTCTCGGTCGAGGGGATCGATCAACTGTCCGTCAGACAGGGGGACCGGTCTCGCATTGTGGTCAGCGGGGACTCCAATCTCATTGACTATGTCACGGTCGACATCATCGATGGACTACTTCATGTCGTGTTTGACCCATTGCTCTCGACGCCAGTCAGGACCGACGCGCCGTTGTCCGTCGAGGTGGTCGTACCGGGTTTGACCAGCGTCCGGGTCGGAGATGGAGTGCGGAGCGCGATCGATCTGGCCTCAGTCGGCGCGCTGCGCATCGTCGCTACGGGTGACAGCCAGGTGGCGATTCAGGTTGGCCGCGGCGACGAGGTGGCGATCGTCGGGCGTGACGACTCCAGGATCCTGCTCCGCGGAAGCATGACCAGGGTCATCACCTCGCTGGAGGATGATGCGGCGCTGGACGCGGCGGACGTTGATCCCGGGTCGGCGATGCTGATGGCTAGCGGGTCGAGTGCGATCGAAATTGGTCTGGCTGGCGAACTCGCCTGGCAGCAGAGTGGAATCGCTTCCATCGTTTACGAGTCGGGGGCGATCGTCGATCCCACGTCGCTGGCTGAGCGGCCGGATTTGGTCGCCCTGGCCGACGAAGACGTCATCGCGTCGCAGCGCTGAACCTTCAAGGGAGTCTTGACGCCGACCCTGGCGTGATACGAATGCTCCCGTCTGAAGCGATACCTATACAATTGTGGGAAGAACCGGTCGTTGGGCATGGCAGTGACCATGCGGCTACCCCACCAGCACGGCCGGGCTGGGTGGCTTGCCATCCGGCACGAAACGCTGACCCGGAGCCCGGCTCCGCCCCGAACCCCTAAGCGAACCCCATGCCGACAACCCCCACCGTGGGGAAGAAGCCACCGCCGGGTCGAGCCGAAGTCTCTCGCGGCTGCCCGGAATGAAAGGATGAACGGTTGACAACGGCGGTTGAGAACACGACAGAAACGCTCGCCATCAATGCGCTGCGGATGCTGTCCGTCGACGCGGTCGAGAAGGCAAAGAACGGTCACCCGGGTCTGCCGATGGGTGCGGCCGCGATGGCCTACGTCGTCTGGAACGACTATCTCAAGGACAACCCGAAGGATCCCGCCTGGTTTGACCGGGACCGCTTCGTCCTCTCGGCCGGGCACGGGTCGGCCCTGCTCTATTCGCTGCTCCATGTTTTCGGCTACGACGTCACCATCGACGACCTCAAGGCCTTCCGCGAGATGGGCAGCATCACGCCGGGGCACCCCGAGCGGGGCATCACCCCGGGGGTTGAGCTGACGACGGGCCCGCTCGGGCAGGGCCTGGCCAACGGGGTCGGTCTGGCGCTCGCGGAGCAGTTCCTGGCGGCGAAGTACAACAAGCCAGGCCACGAGATCATCGATCACTACACCTATGGCATCGTCTCCGACGGTGACGTCATGGAAGGCGTCGCGTTCGAGGGAGCGGCGATTGCGGGCCAGCTGGGCCTCGGCAAGCTCATCTACCTCTACGACCAGAACCACATCAGCCTTGCCGGCTCGACCGACTTCACGCTCAGCGAGGATGTCGGCGCCCGGTTCGCGGCGATGGGGTGGCACACGGTCGAGGCCGATGGCCTTGATCCGGACTCGGTCCGGCAGGCGATTGAAGCCTCCCGCGCGGAGACCAGCCGGCCGAGCCTGATCCTGGCCCGGACGATTATCGGCTTCGGCTCGCCGAAGAAGGCCAACACCTACGGCGCCCACGGCTCTCCGCTGGGTCCCGACGAGACCATCGCGACCAAGCAGCATCTTGGCTGGCCCACCGAGCCGGCGTTCTACGTACCGGAGGAGGTCAAGGCCCTGACCGAGGAGCACATTCGCGACGGCGCCGCTGCTCAGCAGGAGTGGCAGGGCCGCTGGGATGCCTACGCTGCCGAGTTTTCTGAACTGGCCAGCGAACTGAAGCTCGCGATCTCCGGCGGCCTGCCGGAGGGCTGGGATAGCGCCCTGCCGAGCTATGAGGCCGGCAAGAAGGTCGCGACCCGCAAGGCATCCGGCGAGACCCTCGACGCCATCGGCCAGAAGGTCGGCTGGATGATCGGCGGCTCGGCCGACCTGAACTCCTCGACCAATACCGTAATCAAGGGCAAGGGTGATTTCGCCCCGGCGGGCTTCGATTCCTCCAAGACGCAGGGTGGAGCCGGTGGTGGCTGGTCCTACGCCGGCCAGAACGTCCACTGGGGCGTTCGCGAGCACGGCATGGCGGCGGCCGTCAACGGCCTCGCAGCCCACGGCGGCACGATCCCCTACGGCTCGACGTTCCTGGTGTTCGCCGATTACCTGCGCCCGTCCGTCCGGCTGGCGGCCCTGTCGCACTACAAGAGCCTGTGGGTCTTCACGCACGACTCCATCGCGGTCGGCGGCGACGGGCCGACACATGAGCCGGTCGAGCAGACCATGTCACTCCGTGCCATCCCGCAGCTGACCGTGTTCCGGCCGGCCGATGGCAATGAAACGGTCGAGGCATGGAAGCTGGCCATTCAGTCCCCGACCACGGCGGCACTCGTCCTGTCCCGGCAGGATCTGCCGGTGCTGGACCGGTCGGGCGCCAAGGGCGATGTTTCGCAGGGTGGCTACATCCTCCGGGACACCGACGGAGAGCCCGACGTCGTCTACGTCGCTACGGGGTCGGAAGTGTCGCTGGCGATCTCCGCCGCTGACCTGCTCGCCGAGCATGGTGTTGCCGCCCGTGTCGTCAGCCTCCCGAGCTGGGAGCTGTTCGAGGCCCAGCCGAAGGAATATCGCACCAGCGTCCTCGGTGCGCCGGGCACGCCTCGCGTGACGGTCGAGGCCGGGACCACCCTGGGCTGGGCGAAGTACGCCGGAGACAACGGCGCCTGTGTGGGTGTCGACACGTTCGGCGCGTCCGGCCCCGGCGAAGAGGTCTTGGCGGCCTACGGATTCACGACTGAGCATGTCGCCGCGGTCGCCCTGTTCGTCCTCGGCAAGGCCGAGCTCGCCCGCCAGGTGGACGAGACGTGGGGCGGTGACGTGACCAGCGGTCCGATCCAGCCGAACGAGGGTCACTCCTAGTCCACGACCACTTCACGCCGGCGGGCTGCTGTGGCTGCCTGCCGGCTCACCCGAGAGGAACGACCAGTGACCAAGATCCAGCAACTCTGGGACGAGCAGAAGCAGAGCCTCTGGCTCGACGACATCAGCCGGACGATGCTCCAGACCGGAGCCCTCCGGAAGCAGATCGAGCAGGATGGGATCCGGGGCGTCACGAGCAACCCGTCCATCTTCGAGAAGGCCATCGCGTCCGGCCACGCCTACGATGACCAGGTCGCCGAGCTGCTTCGCGCTGGCAAGTCGTCGGGTGAGATCTTCGAGGCAGTCGAGGTCGACGATATCCGGGACGCCTGTGATCTGTTCGCCGACCTGTACAAGGCGAGTGGCGGGCAGGACGGGTACGTCTCCATTGAGGTCGCTCCCGAGTTCGCCCGCGACACCGAAGGTACGCTGAACGAGGCTCGCCGGCTGTGGGCCAGCGTCAACCGGCCGAACCTGATGGTCAAGATCCCCGGTACCGCCGAGGGGCTCCCTGCCATCAAGCAGGCGCTGATCGAAGGCATCAGCATCAACGTGACGCTGCTGTTCTCGGTCGAGCGGTACGCAGAGGTAGCCGTAGCGCATGTCGAGGCCCTCGAGGCGCGTCACGCCGCCGGGCAGTCGATCGAGACGCTGGCCTCCGTCGCGTCGTTCTTTGTCTCTCGTGTCGACACGCTGATTGACAAGCTGCTCGACGAGAAGATCGCGACGGGCGACGCGAAGGTTGCCGAGGTCGCAGGCGGGCTGCAGGGCAAGATCGCCGTTGCCAACGCCAAGCTCGCTTACCAGAAGTACCTGGAGATCTTCGAGAGCGAGCGCTTCGCCCCGCTGAAGGCTGCGGGCGGCAATGTCCAGCGTCCGCTCTGGGCTAGCACCGGGACCAAGAACCCGAACTACAGTGATGTCCTCTACGTCGAGTCGCTGATCGGTCCGAACACGGTCAACACCATGCCGGGCAAGACCATCGAGGCGTTCGTCGACCACGGGCGGATCACCCGCTCCGTGGATACCGGCGTGACTGAGGCGCGCGACGCCATCGCGAAGCTGGCCGAGCTGGGCATCGACCTGCAGGCCGCGACGGCTCAGCTGGAGGAAGAGGGGATCGCCACCTTCGCCAAGGCATTCGATTCCCTGATCGCGGGCGTCGAGAGCAAGCGGGCCGAGCTGGCCGGCACCGTCGCTTAGCCGACCGGGAGGACAAGCATGACCGCGACTCAGGACGCGCCCAACACGACCGCGCAGGGCGACCTGGCCTACCTCGGCCTCGTCGGACTCGGCGTCATGGGTGAGAACCTCGCCCTCAACATCGTCCGCAACGGATTCCCGGTCTCGGTCTACAACCGGACGACATCGAAGACCGACGAGTTTCTCGCCATGCACGCGGACAAGCCCAACCTGACCGGGCAGCGTGACATCCCCTCATTCGTCGCCTCGCTCCAGACGCCCCGCCGCATCCTGCTCATGGTCAAGGCCGGAGGTCCGGTCGACGCCGTCATCGCCGAGCTGGAGCCGTACCTCGACCAGGGCGACGTCATCATCGACGGCGGCAACTCGCTGTTCGTCGACAGCGATCGGCGCGCCGCCGAGCTGGAGGCCAAGGGCTTCCGGTTCATCGGCATGGGTGTGTCTGGCGGCGAGGAAGGGGCGCTCTGGGGCCCGTCCCTCATGCCCGGCGGCCCGGCGGAGGGGTATGCCGAGCTCGAGCCGATGCTGACGGCGATCGCCGCCAAGACGGATGCGGGCGCCTGCGTGACCCACATCGGTCCGGGTGGATCCGGTCACTACGTCAAGATGGTCCACAACGGCATTGAGTACGGCGACATGCAGTTGATCGCCGAGACCTACGACATCATGCGCCGGGCGATGGGCCTGACCGCCGCTGAGATGGCCGACATCTACGCCGGCTGGAACGAAGGCAAGCTCGAGAGCTTCCTGATCGAGATCACGGCCAAGGTTTTGGCGAAGGTCGATCCGGATACCGGCAAGCCCCTCGTTGACGTCATCCTCGATGCTGCCGAGCAGAAGGGGACCGGCCGCTGGACCAGCCAGAACGCTCTGGATCTCGGCACGCCGATCCCGACGATCGACGCGGCCGTCATGGCCCGCTCGATGTCGTCGCGCAAGGCCGAGCGCGTCCGCGCCTCCGAACTGCTGCATGGACCGGAGCATGACCGGGACGCGGCGCCGCAGGTGATGGATGCCCACAAGCGTGAGGAACTCCTGAAGACGCTGGAGGATGCCCTCTACGTCGCCAAGGTCTCGTCCTACGCGCAGGGGATGGCGATGCTGAGCGCGGCGTCAACCACCTACAACTGGGGGCTGAACCTGTCCGAGATCGCCCGGATCTGGAAGGGTGGATGCATCATCCGGGCTCAGCTGCTCGACCCGATCCGCAACGCGTTCGCTGATCAGGCCAACCAGCCGGAGAACCTGCTGGTCGCGCCGGGGATCCTGGACAGCGTCAACGACGCCCTCCCGGCTCTTCGACGTGCCGTCGTCAATGCCCGGGCGTACGGCATCCCGTGCCCGGCGCTGAGCGCCGCGCTGGACTACATCGACACCTACCGCACCGCCAACCTTCCCGCCAACCTGGTCCAGGGGCAGCGCGACTACTTCGGTGCTCACACCTACCGGCGGGTCGACCAGGACGGGATCTTCCATACCGAATGGATGGAGCCGACCGGTCCGGCCATCATCGAGAAGACGACTGACGCCTGATCCCGGTGAAGCGGCCGTGCGTTCAGCACGGCCGCTTCACCTTTCGGGTGAGCTGGCAGCCTCGCCTCTGGCCATGTACCTTTTTCACTTCGATATCCGAAACCGATTCGTGCCCGGCGCCGCGTCTGCTCTGACGATCGCGGCCCGCCGGCGCCTCCAATCGTCCGCTCACGCCCAAGGGTAAGCACATGACCAGCATCCAGGCACCCACCCGTGGTCGACCGGACCTCGGCCCGGCGGACGGCGATCAGGGCCGTACGCTGTTCGACGACTCCTCTCCCATCGACAACCCATTGAGGGCAGGCCAGACCGGATCCCGGGTCCCGGATCCGTGCGTGATGGTCATCTTCGGGGTGACCGGCGACCTTACGGCCCGGAAGCTCATGCCGTCCCTCTACGATCTCGCCGTCGGGCATCCCCTCCCGGAGGGGTTTGCAATCGTCGGCGTGGCTCGCCGCGACTGGACCGACGAGAGTTTCCGGGAAGAGATGCGTGCCGCGGTCGTCCGTGGAGCCCGTACTCCCGTCACCGATCAGGCCTGGAAGCAGTTCAGCGAAGGCCTGTTCTACGTCCAGGGTGACTTCGCCACCGAGCAGACCTACACCGACCTGAGCGCCAGGCTCAATGCGATCGACGCCGAGCGCCGGACGCAGGGCAATCGGCTGTTCTACCTCGCGACCTCTCCGAACGCCTTCCCGGATATCGTCCGGAATCTCGGCGAGTCCGGTATCGCCGAACGCCGCGAGATCTACGGTGACGAGGGCGCCAGCTGGAACCGGGTCGTGGTCGAAAAGCCGTTCGGCCACGATGTCGAATCCGCGCGGACCCTGATCCAGGAGATGGCGTCGGTCTTCTCCGAGGAGCAGATCTACCGGATCGACCACTATCTCGGGAAGGAGACGGTCCAGAACGTCATGGCCTTCCGGTTCGCCAACATCCTGTTCGAGCCGATCTTCAGTCGCTCCTACGTCGAGCAGGTCCAGATCACCGCGGCGGAGGCGATCGGCGTCGAAGGACGAGGCGGTTACTACGACGACTCCGGCGCCCTCCGGGACATGGTCCAGAGCCACCTGCTTCAGCTGCTGACCGTCGTCGCGATGGAGCCACCCGCGGTGTTCGACGGCGACGCGGTCCGTGACGAGAAGGTCAAGGTCTTGCGCGCGATCGTCCCGCCACAGGGTTCGACCGTGGAGACGCGGACGGTCCGGGGTCAGTACGGGGCGGGCTTTGCCGGCGGCAAGCCGGTTGACGGCTACATCGGCGAGAAGGGGGTGAAGGAAGGCTCCCAGACCGAGACCTTCGCCGCCCTGAAGCTCGAGATCGACAACTGGCGCTGGGCGGACGTGCCGTTCTACCTTCGGACCGGCAAGCGGATGCCGCGTCGCGTCACCGAGATCGCCATCACATTCAAGAAGGTTCCGCACCTCATGTTCCGGAATCTCGGCGACAGCGCCCCGGACAGCAACGTCATCACCATGCGCATCCAGCCGGATGAGGGAATCGCCCTCCGGTTCGCCGCCAAGGTGCCGGGCCCGAGCAACCGGCTGCGGAACGTCCCGATGGATTTCTACTACGGGTCCACCTTTGGTGAGGCGAGCCCCGATGCATACGAGCGCCTGCTGCTGGACGCGATGCTCGGGGACCCGACCCTGTTCCAGCGTCGCGACGAGGTCGAGACCGCCTGGACGCTGATGCAGCCGATCCTGGACGGGTGGGCCGAGGGCAAGTCGCCGACCCGGACCTATGAATCCGGGACCTGGGGACCGGCCGAAGCGGACCAGATGCTCCGTGATGATGGCTACCAGTGGCGCCGACCGTAGACACCCTACTCAGATCATGGCAGGACGGCGGCGCCCTGGTGCCCGCCGTCCCGTGCCGATTTCCCTTCCCCGGTAACAGGACACAACATGGATCCCGCACACGACATGGAACTGCCGCTGATCGGGTCCGATCACGTGGCTATCGCCGATGCCTGGCAGACCAATTCAGTCGGAGTCGATGAGGTCAACCGTCGCCTCAACGCCCTCTGGCAGCGACTGGAAGTGCCAAAACCCCGGCGTCTCGGCAAGATCGTTGAGCCAAACGACGAGACGGATGTCCCGGGCATGTTCGCCCGCACCAATACCTACAACCTGCTTGTCTGTGCGCGGACTGCGAGTCGTGCTGCCCGCTCGGCCGACATCGTCAGCGGAACGGGATCAAACTTCCCGACACGTGTCGTGGCCCTCTACTCGGACCCGATGCTTGATCGGCGATCCCCGGCGGAATTGCCCGACGGTGGTGGCCTGACCGTTCGGGTTGCATTGCCCCGTGCCGAGACACCCTCCAGGCGCCAGGAACACTTCGAGTCCGTCGCCATCATCGGCGGACCGCGGGCGATCGGGAGCGCGGCGTCGACTGCCTTCCCGCTGTGTGTGCCGGATCTGTCGACCGTCCTCTGGTGGAACGGTGACATCCAGTACGACCTCGGGGTGTTCCGCGATCTCGTGGGTGGCAGCGACCAGGTCGTTTACGACTCGGCGCTGTTCGGCGACGTCTACCGGAGCCTGGCTGAGCTCGAACCGATCGTTGGACAGATCAGTCGGCGCCAGGGGGCGAGTACCGACCTGACGTGGCTTCGCACGGCGATCTGGCGGGGTCTTGTCGCCCAGTTCTTCGATGTTCCGCCTACGCCCGACGCGGTCCACACGATCTCCGACGTGACGATGACGTACGATCCGACGGGCAGCGCCGAAGGGATGCCGTCCGGCCAGTCGGCCGCCCTGCTTCTCCTCGGCTGGCTGTCGTCCCGCCTGGGATGGCGGATAGCGGATCGCCCGACCCGGACCTCGAACGGGCTCCGGTTCGACCTCGAAGCACCGGTGTACCAGCAGGGCGTCGTGGTCCACCTGCGACCCCAGGAGGGCGACGCCACGCCGACTGGTATCCGTCGTGTTGAGATCAGCACTGGCGGTCCGGCCCATGGGCATTACGTTGTCGAACAGGTCGACGCGTTCCATCTCATGACGACATCCGATGTGAAGGGCGGGCCAGGTCTGTCCCGTCATGTCATGATGCTGCCGGTCGGCGATCAGGTCCTGCTGAGAGAAGCATTCAGCGTTGGCGGCCAGGATGTCGTTGCCGAGTCGGCGCTGTCGGCCGTGGCTGGCATCCTGGAGTATCAGCACGCGAATCAGCGAGTCGGATCAACCATGGAGGGGCGACGGTGAGCGACGCGCAGACAGGACCTCAGGCGACGATCGACTACGGGGAGCGCGGGATAGTACGCGTTTACCCGGACGGCGAGGCGCTTGCCCGTGCCGCGGCGGACGTGTTCGCTGAATCCGCTGCCAACGCGCGTGGTCATGCGTTCATCGCGCTCTCGGGTGGCTCGACACCGAAGCGCATGGGCCAGTTGCTGGCCGAACCACCGTACCGGGACACCATCGACTGGCGAAACATCGAGTTCTTCTGGGGTGACGAGCGCTACGTGCCAGAGGAAAGTCCTGAAAGCAACGCGGGCGAGGCCCGGCGGATTCTGCTTGACAAGGTCGATGCCGACCCGGCCCGCATCAACCCGTTCCCGACAACGGTTGGAGACGTGGGACTGGCGGCCGAGATGTACGCCACTCAGATCAGGACCGTATTCGGCGAGACGGACGGCATGCCCAGCTTCGATCTGGTGTTTCTGGGGATGGGCGATGACGGGCACACGCTATCGCTGTTCCCCGGCACCTCAGCGCTCGCTGAAACCGAGCGGCTCGTCGTGGCGAACCCGGTCGAGAAGCTCGATACCGTCAGACTGACCATGACCGCTCCGCTGGTCAATGCCGCCCGGCGTGTCGTCTTCCTCGTCGGCGGGGCTGGCAAGGCGGAACGGCTAGCCGAGGTCCTTGACGGTCCGATCGAGACCGATCGGCTGCCCGCTCAGCTGATCCGGCCCAAGGGTGGAGAGCTGATCTGGCTGGTCGACGCCGCGGCTGCGGCGAGGCTGACGCGCGACGGCGAGTCGTCCGGTGACTGACCGTCCCGTTGCGCCCGGTCGGATGGCCCCCGAGGATCCTGCCTTGCTGGCGCTGGCCAGGGCCGCAGCCGACGAAGTCCACGACGGGATGCTCGTCGGTCTCGGTTCGGGTTCGACGGCGGAAGCACTGGTGCGCGAGCTGGGGCGACGGGCCGGAGAGGGACTCCGGATCACCGGCGTTCCGACCAGCCATCGGACGGCGGAGCTCGCTGCGTCCTTCGATATCCCGCTCCGGACACTCGACGACGTGGTGGAAACCGGAGAACGGATCACTGTCGGGCTTGATGGCGCCGACGAGATCGACCCGCACCTGCACGCGACCAAGGGCCGCGGCGGAGCGTTGCTGTTCGAGAAGCTGGTCGCGCTGGCCTGCCAGCGATACGTTCTGATCGCGGGCGAGGCCAAGCTGGTCAGCCGGTTGGGGAGCCGGATGCCGGTCCCGGTCGAGGTTGTGGCACTGGGTTGGGCGGCGACGGCCCGTCGACTTGACGCGCTGGGGCTCGCCCCGGTGTTGCGGTCGGGAAAGAACGGGTCAGCGTACCGGACCGACAGCAACAATCTCATTCTCGATTGCCACGCCGGTGGTCTCGCTAACCCGGCCGCCACGGCCAGGGAAGTCAAGGCTACGACTGGCGTGGTGGAACATGGGTTGTTCCTCGGCATCGCACATGCGGCATACATCGTCGACGCCGACCGCGTCGTGCGCGAGATTCGTCCCCCTGCAACCGGGGAGCGGAACTAGACGCATCCTGGCCGACCAGCCGGTCGATCCCGCCGGCCCTATCGCGGGCATTCGTCGTCGTCCACGGAGAGCATGTGAATACTGGGTCAGCGTTTCGTCTCGGCGCGTTCCGGGGAATCCCGATCTTCCTGCACTGGAGCCTGGCGATCATCTTCCTGCTCCTGACCTGGTCGATCGCGTCCGGGTTCTCGCCGGATGCGTTCCCGGAGCTCAACCCGGGGACCCAATGGCTGATCGGGGCAGTCACCGCGGCGCTGTTCATCCTCTCCGTCCTCGCCCATGAGCTGGGACACGCCTTGGTCGCCCAGCGCCTGGGTGTCGAGGTCCGGCGGATCACCCTGCTCGTGTTCGGCGGTGTCGCCGAGCTGGCGCAGGATACCGACAACGCTCGCGCGGAGTTGCGCATCGCGGCGGCAGGCCCGATCGTCAGCTTCGTCCTCTCCTTCATCTTCTTCGTCGCCGGCCTGATCGCCGCGGCGGCGGATCTGTCGGTCGTCCAGGCGCCGCTGCTCTATCTGGGCGTCGTCAATCTGCTGCTCGCCGTCTTCAATCTCATTCCGGGCTTTCCGCTCGATGGCGGCCGGATCCTGCGGGCGATCGTCTGGCAGCGGACCGGAAGCAAGGAGCGAGCTGACCTCCGCGCCGCCCAGAGCGGGCAACTCGTCGGCTTCGGCTTCTTCGGCGTCGCCATCTTCCTGATCCTGACCGGGCAGTTCCTCAGCGGTGTCTGGTTGCTCGCGATCGGCTGGTTCATCCAGAACAGTGCCGGGATTACCGGGGCGCAATCGGGCATGAATAGCCTGCTCGGCGGCGTGACGGCCCAGCAGGCGATGGACGATCACATCAGGATGGTGATGAGCCGGCACATGCTCCGGCAGATCGTCGACGAACGCGTCCTCGGGATGGGGGAGCGCTTCTTCGTCGTTACCGACGGCCAGTCGCCGATTGGCGTCCTCAGTCTGTCCGACATCGTCAAGATCCCGCGCGAGCGGTGGGACTGGGTCCCGGCAGGGCAGGTCATGGTCCCGTGGTCGCGCGTCCACACCATCGACCGGACCACGCCGATCCTTGACGCGCTCCAACGGATGGCCGAGACGGGCGTGTCTCAGTTGCCTGTGGTGGGTGCTGATGGCCGGCCGGTCGGTGTGCTCTCGCGGGAGATGATCGTCGAGAACATGCGGCTACGGTCGCAACTGCGGACGGGGATCGAACGCTCGGCGCAGGTCCGGCAGCGGACAGTCGGCGGCCGGTAACGTCGCAAGGACCGCCATCACCCAACGCCTTGTGCGAGTCAGATCAGGTGCTGGGTCTCATTCGGTCCCGCCGGGCTGTTCCGACGCATTTGAGAGCACGTCCCGGTAGAGCATCATGCCTTTGACGAACCCGTCGCGTTCGGCGGGGGAGAGCTGCTCGAAGACGGCCGCGATATGCGAGATGCGGATGCGCCGGACGTGTGCGGCGATTTCCCGGGCCTCGTCGGTGAGGTCGAGGATGACCTGGCGACGATCAATGCGGCTATGCTCACGGCTGATGTAGCCGAGGTCGACGAGCTTGTCGATGCTCTCGCTTGCCGCTCCCATGGAGATGTTCAGGGCAGACGCGACCGTCCCGACCGAGCATGGCGCGTTGTGCAACAGCACCGTCAGGAGCCGGACCTGACCCGACGTGACGCCCTTGAAGTATTGCTGCTTGAGGAGTCGCCGCTGGTACGCCTGCCAGAGATCCGGAAGGGCGTGGAGCGCCAGCTCGATCCGCTTGCCGTCCTCCGGCGGCAGATTGAATTCAGACATGTCGGTGTCGGGGTCAATGGTCTGGAAATCGTACGCCATGGGAATGTGCCTCGGGTCATGGGGGGCTGACCACTTAAACAGTATTGCTCCGAATGGTACAGGATTTCCGAAATATAACCAGTTACATGCCCATGACAGGTGATGGTTCGCGTGCCGTAATAACCAGGTTGCTTCACTGCGGCCGGGCGTTCACCAGGAACGGGGGCGGCCGCCGCGAAGCAATACGACCCGGTCGTTGCCCTCGACTGATCAGGACGGGAGAAGATCCTGCGCCTTGAGCAGTTCCGCGTTGAGGATGCTCGCACCAGCCGCTCCGCGGATCGTGTTGTGTCCCAGGACCACGAACTTGACCCCCATCAGCGGACATGGTCGGATCCGACCGACGACGGACGCCATCCCGCGCTCGGTCTCGCGGTCGAGCAGGGGCTGCGGCCGGTTGACCTCGTTGCGGACGACGATCGGCCGCCTGGGTGCCGAAGGCAGCTCGAGCAGTTGCGGCGCCGCCTGGAAGCGGGTCATGGCGTCGGCGACATCTGATGGCGATGCATCCATCCGCAGGCGGATGTTGACGCTCTCGGTATGCCCGTCCCGGACGGCCACGCGGGTGCAGGTCGTACTCAGCCGGAAGTCGGCATCATGGAACGCGCCATCTCGCCACTGCCCCAGCATCTTGAGAGGCTCTGTCTCCAGCTTCTCTTCCTCGTTACCGATATACGGGACCACGTTGTCCACGATATCCATCGACGGGACGCCCGGGTAGCCCGCGCCGGAGATGGCCTGGAGCGTCGTGACCATGACCGAATCGATACCGAACGCGGCATGCAGGGGCTTGAGGGCAAGCGTCAGGTGGATCGCCGAGCAGTTGGCGTTGGCGACGATAAAACCGGACCAGTCACGTCTCGCCTGCTGGATGGGGATTGCCGCAACATGTTCCGGGTTGACCTCCGCAATCATCAAAGGAACGTCGGGGTCCGCCCGGTGGGTGCTGGTGTTGGTCAGGACCGCGCGTCCTTCGCGAGCCATCCGCTGCTCGATTTCACCGGCGGTCTCGCCAGGCAGGGCGGAGAACACGACGGGACTGTCGAGCTGGTCGTCGTAGCCCCGGACGGTCAAGTCGCGGACGCTCTCCGGCATCTCGGCGTCGACGCGCCAGGTAGCTGCCTCCCGAAACGGCCGTCCGGCACTGCGCTCGGAGGCGACGAGTTCGGCCGGGCGGAACCAGGGGTGCCGCTCGAGCAACTGGATGAACCGCTGGCCGACATTGCCGGTCGCGCCGAGAACCGCGCAGGGAATTCGCTGATCCGTCATGTGAGATCGCTCCTTGGGTGCCGGTGAGTCCCGGTCAAATGGTCAGGTGTCGAGAAAGCCAACGGTCAGCCGACCCGAATCGGCTCGTCGAGCAGCGAAGCTCGCCGCCGCCGCCGGGCCGGCGGGGTAGTCGGCAGCGACGATTCGACCAGCTCACGGTGCAGGGTCAGCGTCGCCTGCTGGGCGAGCGGTTCGGGTACGGCCGCAACCAGCGCCACGTTGGCGTCCTGCTGGTTCATTGCAAGGACCGGGATGCCCTCCCGCTCCAGCGTCTTGAGCATGCGGCTGACGGTCGCGGGATGACCGGCCGCTCCGGCGCCGACCACGGCGATGAGCGCGACGTTGTCGGTGCAGTTCACCTCCGCCTCGAACTCCTCGACCACGGACTGGATCCGGGCCTTGAGCCGCTCACAGCCGCCCGTGACCTCGTCGACGAGGTACGTCATCCGCCGACGTGACGACGCCTGGGCGGCGAAGGCCACCTCGGCCCCGTCGGCGTGGAGCGTCCCGAAGACTCCGGCCGCCGCTCCGGCCAGGTCCTCGATCTCCTGCACGTCAATGGTCAGCAGGAGCAATCCACTCAACGCCGTGACCGCCTTGATGCCACCGCCGAGTGGCTCCCTCGTGACGACCGTGCCGGGTTCGGTGGCCGCGTATGTCGAGAGGATCCGCACCGGGATGTCGCGGGCGACGGCCGGACGGATCGTGCGGGGATGCAGGACCTTGGCGCCGAAGTGGGCCAACTCCTGCGCCTCGTCGTAGCTGATCTGGGGCACGACGCGGGCGCCGGCGACCTTGCGGGGGTCGGCGCTCAACACCCCGGGGACATCCGTCCAGATCTGAACCTCGTCGGCGTCGAGGGCCGCACCGAGGATCGTGGCGCTGTAATCGGAGCCTCCTCGTCCGAGCGTCGTAGTCGAGCCGTCGGGCGCATGGCCGATGAACCCGGTGACGACGACCGTCTTGCCCTCCGCACAGAGCGGGCGGATCAGCGCCTGGGCGTTGGCGCGAGTGCGGGCACGATCCAGACGGGCGCTGCCGAAGCGGTCGTCGGTCCCGACGACCGTGTCGGCGAAGACGTGGGCGGCGGCAGTTCCCCGGTCACGGAGCGTGGCGGCCATCAGCACGCTCATTGACTTCTCGCCGAACGACACCACCCGGTCGGAATGCCGGCTGGACAGCTCGCCAGCGGCGGCGACTTCGGCAAGCACGGCGTCCAACTGGCCGTGCAGGGTGTCGATCGAGGTCCGGGCGGCGGACTGCTCCCGCGGATTGGACAGGCCATCGATGATCTCGGCGTGGATGGCATGGATGCGCTCAACAGCCCGGTTCATGGTTCGGGCTGAGCCGTCGCCCGCTCCCCGTGCCGCTTCCAGCAGGAGATTGGTGACACCCGACGCCGCGGAAACGACCACGACACGGGGCGAAGGCTGGGCCGCCGCAATCCGGGCCGATTCCCGGACCCGTTCCGCATTCTGCACCGACGTGCCGCCGAACTTCAGGACAATCATCGTGGTCAATCCCCTGTTGCGGGTGCATCCCGCTCACCCGCCGGGCCGCCGGATGGCTGCGCGCGGGCAAACGAAGAGGCGGGGGGCTGTGTGCCTCCCGCCTGCTCACCGTGCCGTCAGTTGGTCTGCGTTTCCCGCTACCCCCTGAACACCACGACAGCAGGCCGGGTAATCCCGGTGCCGCCAGTGGTAATCATGATGGTCATGGTGATCGCCATCGAGGCGCGCTGGTCCGGCGACATCCCGCGCGAGGGCGAGTTGAACAATCGCGTTCCGTAGCAGCGGTCTCCGACGTTGGCGCTCATGCTCGCATCATAGCCGTCGGGGTTCGGGTTGGCAACCGGATGGTGGTCAACCCGTACCTCGACGGTTGTCCACCCGAGACCCCGGAATCATCCCTTGGTTGCGCCCTCGGTCAGGCCACGGATGAAGTACCGCTGCAGGAAGACAAAGACGATCATGACCGGGATGAGGGTGATGACCGCGCCAGCGGCCATGATCTGGTACAGCGTCTGGTACTGCTTGGAGTACTGGATCAGCGCGATGGTCAGGGTCTGGAAGTCGGGGAGGGGGGCCAGATAGACCAGCGGGATCAGATACGCGTTCCAGATGCCCATGAACGTCAGGAGTGTGACGGTTGCCAGGGCGGGTCGGATCAACGGGAAGGCGATCCGCCAGTAGGCGCCGAAGTAGCTCTCGCCGTCGAGCTCCGCGCTGTCGAACAGGTCGCGCGGGATGGTGTTGAAATGACCAAGCAGCAGGTAGATGTTGAAGACCTGCGCCCCGGCCGTCATGACGAGGATCACCGCGATCAATGCCTTCCAGTCACCGATCAGATGAAGCGACCGGTTGACGTAGAAGGTCGGGATAACAAGCATCTCGCCCGGGATGAGCAGCGTCGTGACCAGTGCGAACATGATGGCGCGGCGCCCGGGAAAATCGGTCCGGGAGACGGCGTAGGCGGTCATCGACGTCGTCAGGATGGTGATCACCATGCAGGCGGCGGTGATCAGTACCGTGTTGACCGCCGCGCGCGGGATGTTGGCGGCCACCCAGAAGTCGGCATAGTTCTGCCACTGCGGCTCGGAGACCCACAGCGACGTCCCGGCCTCGTACACGCCGCGCGCCGTGCGGAGCGAGGTCGCCACCATCCAGAGGAACGGGTAGAGGCAGAGGACCATGTAAAGGCCGAGGAGGACGTACCGGACGCCCAGCCAGCCACCACCCAGGACGGTCCGGCCGATGGAATTGCCGGTCGCCGGGACCGTGACGTCCAGCGCAGCGACCGGACGGTCGCCGGAGTCGATCGTCGTCGCCATCCCGCTACCTCCGGTCCTGCAGGCGGTTGACCCACTGCTGGACGATGATGAACGCGAAGATGATCACGCCCAGGCCGATGGCGATGGATGAGCCGTAGCCGACCTCCGGCCGGACCGACGTGCCGCCTACTCCACCGCCGCCGAAGCTGGTGTAGCGGAACATGTACAGCACCATCGTGGTGGTACTGAATGCTGGTCCGCCGCCCGTCATCACGGCGAAGTAGTCGAAGACCTTGAGCGAGCCCGCCAGACTGAGCGTGACGATGATCGCCGTCAACGGGCGGATCGTCGGAACGGTGATGTTCCGGAAGCGCTGCCAGGCGCCAGCGCCATCGACCATCGCCGCGTCGTAGAGGTCCCGCGGGACGGTTTGCAGCGCCGCGAGGAAGAACACCATGTTGATCCCGAGGTCGTGCCAGATCGCGACGCTCGTCACCGCCCAGAAGGCCGTCTCGCGCTCGCCGAGGAACGCGACCGGTCGGTCCATCCAGCCCAGCTGCTGGACCAGGATGGTGTTGACCGGACCCTGCACAGCGAAGAAGAACACGAACGCCAGCGACACCACCGCGATGCTGGAGACGACGGGAAGGAAGGCGATGGTCCGGAAGCCAACCACCCAGCGGATGCCCGAGCTGAGAACCAGCGCGATCAGCAGGGCCAGCGGCAGCTCGACGATGATCTTGATCAGGGCATAGATGATGGTATTTCGCACCGCCTGCCACCAGAAGCTGTCGGTCAACAGGCGCTCGTAATTATCCCATCCAACCTGCCTGGCCGAGCCGAGGCTCTGGATTCCGTCCCAGCTCAGGGTGGATGTGTAGATCACGAACCCGATTGGGAAGACCATGAAGACGAGGAACAGGATGATGGTCGGCGCGCACATGACGTAGGCCGGAATGGAGCGCCGGAAGGGGCCGGGGCGCCGGGGGATCTCCGACGGCACCCCGGCGATGACGGACGGCACCGCAGTGGGAACGGGCTGGACCATGGGCGTCCTCTTTATGCGTACCCGTCGGGAGGACCGGCGCTGGTGTCATTCGCGACGGCGCCATGGCGACGCGACGAAATGTCGCCGTGCCGCCATGGTCGCGTCAGGTTGAGCCGGGAGGATCGGTATGGTCCCGGTCAGGCGGCCGGCGTCGCTCCGGGCGTCGCGTCGCCGCCGCCCGGCTGCCAGGTCAGCGGGTCGAAGTCGGGAACGATGTAGTCCTCTGCCACGATGGCGCCGGATGCGATCTCGGCGTCCAGCGAGGCGTTGTACTGATCGGTGATCTGCTGGAGACCGGTCGCCATGTCGAGATCGCCCGCGAAGATCTGGCTCAGGACGGTCTGGTAGTCCGGCGTCTGTGTGGGCAGCTCCGGCTCCGGTGGCAGGATGACGTCGTTGGCCGTCGGCGCGAGCTTCGGCACGCCCCGGACATCGGACTGACCCGTGTTGGCCGCCGCGACGCCCATCACGCCCATGCCCCGGGTGTACATCTCGGTCATGATCGGGACGGAGTAGAAGTACCGCATCACTTGCCAGGCGGCTTCCTTGTTCTGGCTGGCGGCGGAGACGGTGTAGCGATCGCCGATGCCCTGGACGAAGCGCCCGGCCGGCCCACTGTCCGGGAAGGGCAGCTCGGCCGTCTCCCAATCCTCGGTGGACTGGAACTGGTCGTTGAATACGCCGGGGTTCCAGGAGCCGCCGATTATCATGCCGGCCGTGCCGAACGAGAACTGCTGGCGGGCGTCGTCATCCGTGAGCGTCGTGGTGCCGGGCGTTATGCTCCCGTCGCTCTTCATGTCGAGCAACAGCTGCATGGCCTGCTGGATCCCGGGCTGGTTGAAGTTGTAGCGCCCGGTTGCGAAGTCGAAGTAGTAGGACCCTGCGCCCATGGCCGGAACGGTGCAGTTCATCCACCAGACCCACGGGAACTTGTCCCCGAAGATCAGGCCGTACGTCCCCGGCACGTTCTCGGTGATCTGCTGGGCGAACTGGCGGAACTCGGAGTAAGTGGCGGGAGGGTGGTTCGGGTCCAGTCCCGCCTCCTCGAAGATCCGCCGGTTGTAATAGAGCCGCATGGTCTGGGCATACATCGGCAGCCCGTAGGACTGGCCCCCGTAGATGCCCCGATTCGGGACGAACGCTCCCGGCAGGAACGACGAGGCGATGTCCGGGTTCTCGGCCAGCCAGGCGTCGGCTGGCTCGGCCCAGCCGTTGGCAACCTCGATCCGGGCCTGGTTCATGTTGTAGATGTCGGGCGGGGTGCCCGACTGAAACGCCAACAGGAGCTGGTCGGCGTACTCGTCGGCGAAGATGTTCATCTGAACCTGAATGCGCCGTCCGTCTGGCAGCAGCGACGCGTCGCTCTCGGAGAACTGGGCGAACAGCTCCTCCTTGGCGACCCGGTCATGGCGCTGGTTGGACATCCATGTCACGGTGACGGTGTCCTGAGCGAGGGCCGATCGTGTGGAGGGCGCGGAGCCAGCGAGCGCGGCGGCTCCGGCAACCGCAGCGGCTCCCTTCACGATTGACCGGCGCGAGACCCGGGACGAGAGAACGTCGTTGCTCCCCATCTCTTCCTGCTCCTGCAACTTTGCAGCTACACCAGACGGCGAGTCACCCACGCAACGGTGCGAGGGTCGAAAGTATGCCGATGGCGGTTCGCTAGTTGTACCGATTCACTTTGTTCGTTGTCAATAGGTGCCGACGAAAGGCCACATGCGTGGTGCGCATCGGTGCTGTTCATCATTTCGGTGCGTCGCGAATGCTCCTATCGCGCAGGGTGCCCCACGAGTTGCTGGACGCTGAAAACGTGAGGACGCCAGCGGCAGGAATCCGCTGGCGTCCTCTCCTGTCTGGGGTGGCCGCTCGACCGGAGCTAGCGAGCCAGCGGAAGCTCGACGGTGGTGCCCGTCTCGACCGACTTGTAAGCCGCCTGGATGACCTCCAGGACGCGCCGGCCGTCATAGTGATCCTGGATCGGCTTGCGCTTGGTCTCGATCGCGTCGACGAAGTGGGCGATCTCATCGTCGAACGTCGCGTCGCCAGCGTAGTTCTTGGCGGTCACGCTGGACGGCTGATCGAACCCGCGCGGCTTAATGTGCGCGGTGACCCGGTCGCCGTAGATCTCGCCCTGGGAGCCGACGAAGTGGAACTTCGCGTCGCCCTCAGGGAAGATGAATCCCTCGCCGGTGAAGATCTGACCGATCGAGCCGTCCTCGAACTCGACCAGAACGAGCGCGGTGTCCTCGCCGTCCATCTGGGCGACGAAGGTGTTCATCATGGCCGTGACCTTCTTCGGCTCGCTGCGAGCGAGCGCGAGCAGGATGTAGGTCGGGTGGTAGCCCTTGTCGATCAGGACGCCGCCGCCCATCGTCTCCTTGCTGGCGCGCCAGCCAACCATGTTGGTGCCCTGCGGCTCGCGGCCCGGCACGGACGACCGGTTGTACCCACCCGGGAACTCGTGCGAGCGGATCAGGAACGGCTTGCCCGCGACACCCTGCTCGATCGCTCGGCGACCGGCGATGAGGGCCGGGTGGAACAGCTCGTTGTGGCCGGACATGTAGGTGATGCCGGCCTTGTCGACGGCTTCGACGATCTGGTCCGCCTCGGCCAGCGAGATGCACATCGGCTTCTCGCAGATGACGTGCTTGCCATTGGCCACCGCGGCAAGGATCGCCTTGGCGTGGAGGTGGTGCGGCAGGCAGATATCGACGGCGTCGATCGGTGCCTCGGCGATGAGCTTCTCGAAATCGGTGTAGACGACCGGCTTCTGGCCGTTGTGCTCGAGGGTGTCGGCGATCTTTTGCGCCGGCTCCTCGAAGATGTCCGAGATCGCGGTGACCTGGGCCGTGCCGGCCAGCTGCTGCTTGTGCCAGGCAGGAGCGTGCCGGGCACGCACGATTCCGCCGGCCCCGATGATCCCAACGCGCAACATAGGGTGTCGTCCTCCCGCGTTCTCCGCGGATTCTGAGTCGAGCGGTCGTCCGCTCGCGCCGCCGGATAGTGTCGCACGGCCCGGAACCGATTTCCCGGTGACTTCACCGGGAGCCAGTCCGGGTAGCCAGCTGGATCAGGCGGCGGCGAACCGCAGGACAAGGTCCCGGAGGAACCGGGTCGCGTAGCGCAGGTCGTCGACGTGGATCCGCTCATCGTGGCCGTGGACGAGGGGAACGTATTCCGCGTTCCGGACGCCGGGCTCAAACGGCATGAACCCGTAGACCTTGACGCCCGGGATGTTCCGGGCGTCCGTCCCGCCGGAGACGAGGTAGGGGACGACGACCGAGCCCGGGTCCATCGCCTCGATCGTCGCCGAGATGGCTTCGAAGAATGGGGACGCCGGATCGGCCAGGATGCCGCTCTCGCGGGAGAGCAGTTGCACCTCGACGCCATCGCCGACGACGTCCTGGACCCGCTGGCGCCACTCCTCCGGGTCGGTTCCCGGCAAGATTCGCCCATCGACATCGAGGACGATCTCGGACGGAATGACATTGATGCGATGCCCACCATGGACTAGGGTCGGGACGGCCGTGTCGCGGGTCGTAGCCCGGAGCATCGCCATCGTCTCGGCGTCGAAGGGCAGGCCGAGTGCGGCGATGTCGTCCCACGACAGCTCGCCGTCCGGCGCGTCCAGCACCCGCTCGATCATCGCCGACGCGTCAGCTCCCAGCGCCGGAGCCATCGCCTGGAGCATCTGCCGGACGGGCTCGGTCAGCCGCGTCGGGGCTGTCCATGCGGTCAGCCGGGACAGCGCCTCGCCGAGCCGGCGCATCGCCGTGTCATCGAGCGGGATCGATGCGTGGCCGGGGGCACCACGGGCGATGATGCGGAGCCGGCTGGCTCCCTTCTCGCCGGTCTGGCAGAGGTAGAAATTCCGGCCGGCCACCCGGATGGCCGTTCCGCCGCCTTCGTTGATCGCGTACTCGGCGTCGAGTAGCTCGGGCCGGTTTTGCCAGAGCCACGCCGCGCCATGCTCGCCGCCGGCTTCCTCATCTGCGAAGAACGCGAGGATGAGGTCGCGGTCCAGCGCGGTCCCCGACCCGGCGAGTTCGAGCGCGACGGCCAGTTCGGCCGCGACCAGGCTCTTGATGTCCAGCGCCCCTCGACCCGAGACATATCCGTCGACCAGTTCCCCGCCGAACGGGTCGCGGGTCCACTTGTCGCGCTCCACCGAGACGACATCGAGGTGGGCGGTAAGCATGATCGGCCGACCGGTCGGCTTGGCGCTCCGGTAGCGGGCTACGAGGCTCCCGCGACCAGGTACCCCCTCCACGATTTCCGTCTCGAACCCGGCTTCGCGGGTGAGGCTGGCGATGTACTCCCCGGCGGCCGACTCGTTGCCCGGTGGATTCGACGTGTCAATGCGGATCAGGTCCTGCAGGATGGAGGTCGCGCGGTCGGCGATGGTCTGTTCGGTCACGGGTAAGTGGCTCTCAACGGTCATGGAAGCTCCTCGGTCGTCCTGGTAGATGCGTCACGGGCAGCGTCGCATGGTCCGCGCCGGTCCGCACCCCCTGAGGAGTTCACGTCCCGGTCAGATTCGCCCGATGGGTCGCCGGGAATGCTGGACATCGATCTTAGCCCCGAGCGGAGCAGCGGTGGGATGGCCAAAAGCATCCCGATCGACCCGACGATGAGCGTTTCGCCCAGGCCGATCAGCCCGCCAAGTACCCCACCCAGCAGACTGCCCCCGACGATCGCGATTCCCTCCGCCATCCGGGCGGTGGCCGAGACGCGGCCAAGTAGATGATCGGGCGTCAATGACTGACGCAGGGTCCGCGCACCGATGTTGAAGATCGCCAGCGAACCGTACTGGAGCAGTTCGGCGGCGGCGAGCAACGGGATCGCGACGGGAGGGACGACGATGGCCATGGGAATCATCAGTCCCGCCAGACCACAGAACGCCATCGACCAGACCATGGTCATACCAAAGCCCAGCCGTCGACGAACGTGATCGCTGACGATGGCACCCAGGACAGCGCCTACCCCTCCAAGGGACAGGATCACGCCGATGGCCAGTCCGGACAGGCCGAGGTCCCGCGACATGAACAGCAGATAGACCGCGAGAAAGACGAAACCGAACACCTCCAGGCCCAGCGAGGCCAGCAGGGTCGAGCCGAGCACCCTGACGCGTCGGTAGAACCCGAGCCCCTCAAGGACGTCCGAGGCCGCTGTCGACAACCGGTGCTGGAACGACGCGGCTGATTTTGGGGATGGCCGGGTTGCCGTCTCGCTGGACGTCATATCCCGTGGCAACCCACGAAGGATGACGGCCGAAACCACGAAGGTCATGGCGTTGACGACGACGGCGAGCGGAGCGGGAATGACGCCGATGAGCGTGCCGGCCAGCGCCGGCCCGCTCGCCTGGGCGGTGGCATGACTCGCCTCCAGCCGGCCGTTCGCATCGGCGAGGTCACTCCGCGGGACGACGCCAGGAAGGATGGCCGCCTGCGCGACCTGGAAGAGCAGGCCGCAACTGCCTACCCCGAAAGCGATGGTGATCAGCCACGCCATGCCGAGCTGGTCCACGAGATACAGGATGGGGACGAGCAAGAGGAGGCCCGCCCGGACGTAGTCAGACGCGAGCATCAACGTTCGGCGTGACACCCGGTCCACGACGATCCCCGCGATCAGGCCGAGGACGATGTACGGCACCCATGACGTCGCCGTCAGGACGCCCATCGCGAGCGGTGAGGCGTCGAGGATGGTGATGGCCGTCAGCGGCAGGGCCAGGGCGGAGACATGGCCACCAAGGTCGGCGACGGTGGACGCAGCCCACAGGTGGCGGAAAGGCCGGCCCGATGCGGCGCCGGATGACCACGAGCTGTGGACGGATCGACGGAGACGGGTGCTGCCGCCACGGGCAGGGCGGGGGAAAGAGACGCGGATGGAAGGCATGACAACGGATCCCCGGTACGAGGATCAGGGTAGACGCCGGTACGACCGGTGAGCAGCAGGTCGTCAGCGAAACGGCGTGGCCCTGATCGGCTGTCCTGTCGGGCAATGCTCAGGACAGCCGGGGGCGGCCATGTTGATGATGGCGGTCGCGTCCGCAGCTGTGCGGGACGCGGGGGATCGGCAGATCACGTCAGACCTCGTCGCGCAAGTGACCAACGGGTGACACGACGGTCACCGTAGCACCGGGTTCACATGGTGTCTATCCGTTCCCCGGCGTGCCGGCGGCCGGACTCCTTCCTCGTCGTCCGGCGGGGTACACTTCCGCCGCCGCCGGGGTGGCGAAATTGGCAGACGCGCCAGACTTAGGATCTGGTGGCCGTAAGGCTGTAGGGGTTCGAGTCCCCTCCCCGGCACCACTTGAAGAAAAACCGGTGAAATGATGAAAATTTCACTCCTCGGCGGTCGGCCATTGTTGCATTCCTGTCACATCGATCCATCAACCCACCTCTTTCGACCGGCCAACATGGCTATCAAGCTAGTCGGCAACACCGCGCTGCATATCCTTCGTCACATAGGAGTAGCAGTCCAGCGTCATCGAGATTGACGAGAGTCCGAGACGCTCCTGTACGATCCTGAGATGAACCCCGAGGCCCAGCAGCATCGTGGCACTGGTATGACAGAGAAACTGGTATGACAGAGAACGTGAAAGCAGATCCGCGGCACGCCGGCGTCTTTGACCAGCTTGTCGAATTGCCTCGCCAGCAGGTCGACGTGGAGTGCCGGGCCGGTCTCTCAGGTGAGAACGAAGTCCTCATCAAACCACACAGGCCCGATGGCGAGTCATAGTTCCATCTGCGTCACCCGATGTCGTCGAAGGGCATCGATCGCAACTTTCGGCAGCGCGATAGATCCTCGTCTTGCACCGGACTTTTACCTTCCGGACGGCCAGTGTCCCGGTCGGAGATCAATGTCCCGCCACTTGAGACCGAGTAGCTCCCCACGTCGCATCCCGGTCATCAAGGCCAGAACCCACCCGGACTTGCTGCTCGCCCCCCTAATGAGCCTCTACCTACTGAACAGTCGTCGTGCCAGCACACGGAGTGGATCATCCCTGACAGGTACCAGGACACCGCATGGGTTCCCCGCGTGAGGTGCAACGCGACGAACGAGCACGCCGCATAGCCGACACGAGAGACCCGGAGCGAACAATCCGCTCCGGGTCTCTCGTGTCGCCGCATAGGGACGATCAGGGACAGTAGTGAGGATTTTGGCGGGACTGGTCGGCCTCCCTGTTGGATGGAAGGGGAACGACAGCCCTTACGCTGCGGGAGTCGCCTCGGGCGCCTCGGACGCAACCGGAGCATCGACGGAGGCATCGGGCTCTTCAGACGCCGTCGGCTCCTCAGATGCCGTGGGCGCCTGGGACGTCGTTTCATCGCTCGACGGATCCGCCGACGCTTCAGCTGCCGAATCACCCGATGCGGACGGGGCAGCGGACGTCGTCGGCGCCGCCACACCAACGCCGCTCAGGACCTCATTCAGCTGGTCGGTGATCTGGCCGATGGCGTCTGGCGTGCCGTCGAGCAGACCGGCCAGGGAGCAGATGAGGTTGCCGAGCAGGTTGCCCTCGCCCGGGATGGCGTTGACATCGATGGTAATCGGCGAAGTCAGCACCTCAAGTCCCAGCAGGTTCAGCGTGATCGGCTGGATGTTGAGGTAGAGGACGTCACACTTGCCCTCGTCGGTTGCCGTCTGCATCGACAGCGAGAAGACCGCGCGACCCTGCCCGCCGGTGAAGCTTGTCGGGGTCGCCTCAGAGCCGGCGCCCTCAACGTAGTCTTCAGCGTCGATCGACCCGGCGACACTGGGCTCGGTCGGGCTCGAGAAGTCCTGGTCGGTTATTCGGACTGAATCCTCGCCGATCTGGGCCAGGCCATTGATCAGGCCGCTGAGCTGGAGGTTTCCATCCTCGTCCGCCGCGAGCAACTGGGATACGCTGCCCTGGAAGGTGCCGAGCTCACCGGAGTCGTCCTGGATTACGCCGAAGAGCGGAAGCGACGTCAACCCACCTGACGCTGCCTCATCCTGTGCGCTCACCGACGGCAGCGCCGCCACGGCAAGGGCGAGGGGGACGAGTGCGATCATGAAAACGGTCACGAGTCGAATCACCTGTCTGGACATCCGCCGCATCTCCTTGTCGGGCCCCTTGTCCACTAAACCGGACGGGGTCGGACAAAAAGGAGTGCATTGGCAGTGCCAACGATGACTCCTGCAGAGATGACTTTGGTCCTCATTTGGCAAGGGCGGCAGCCGAGTTGATATCACCGCAGGAAGACTTATGGAGGTGTTCCTGCATCCCGTACTCAAGCAGAGGCGCTACCACTTCGGCCAGTCCGATTCCCACGAATCAGTGATCGGCCCAGGAGCCGAGGCGGACCCGAGCCGCTGACCCCTGCCGAGCGAGAACGAGCCGACTCGCTTGCGAGCCACCTCTCCGAGGCCGACCAGCTGGATGGCTTCGTCCACCCGGATTGTCGGGACGGAATGAGTCGCACCCAACGCACCAAGGTAGTCGTAGGCCGAGCGTGCGGTAAGGACGGCCCTGGCGTCCAGCAGGGCGCCGACCTCGGCGAGCGGGGCGGGATGCTCGGAATATGAGCAGCCATTCACCGTGACCGTTCCACCGGGCGGTCGGGCGGTCGAAACCGAGGATCATCCGCATGGTGGTGGACTTCCCGACGCCGTTCGAGCCGAGAAAGAGATGACCAGACCGGGATGGATGGTGAACGAGAGGTCATTGACCACGACTCGTTCTCCATACCGTTTCGTAAGGTCGTGTGCTTCGATCATCGCGAATTTCCCTGGTGGTTGGCTGTCGCTCCGTGTTGGGAGTCGATGTATCCAACTCCAGGGAGTCGGGATGGTGGGGTATACCAGGCCGAGAGTTGAATACCGGTGCGTCCCCTACGACTTGCGATGTACGCCGTCGACCGGCAGCCCACCGTTCCGGTTCAGATCAGTCAGGCAGCCAGCCGGATAGTCCAGGTGTCGTCGTGTCCCGCACGCAACAGGCGGGAATGCCGGGACCTGACCTGCCAGCCGACTTCTGTCGGTGTGACGTCGTAGGACGGGTCAGGCAGAACGGTGCGCTCGGTTTTCAGTTCGACAATATCCGTGTCCAGCATTCGACGGAAGGTGATGGAGTCGCCGTCGTGCGCGAGGATCTCGGTCGTGGCGTAGCGCACCGACGCCGCCGGCAACTTCAGGTCGATCGGGATCAACACCGCCTCACGGGGCTGCAGGATGAGGTCGGGCGCCAACAGGCGAACATCGCCGTTCTCGACCAGCCTGACGGTTTTCTGGAAGCCATCGAGGTTGAGCAGCAGGATGAGGCGGGACCCATCTTCGGCTCGTGCAGAGGACATGTAAATGCCGCCCTCGGGCGCGCCGTGGCCGAGCGCCGGGCGCACACCCCGTCGTCCCAGCAGCTCCTGGAGCAACCGCGTATTGCCCGGCAGCTCGGTCGTGATGACGATGGCGTGACCCGCACCGACCGGGCGCTCGAACCCGCAGCCCTCGCCGGTACCGTACGCGCGCAGGAAGCAGCCATCCAGACCCGCGTCGAACCCCTGCATCAGCCCCACGCGGTACTCCGGCAGGTCGGCCGCCCAGGCCGATCCCTCGATCGACAGGTAGTAGAACGACTCGCTTGTCCGGTCGCTCGTCGGCCGAAGGCCGAGCGCGTCAAGCAGTGTCGTGGCCGGTCGGCCCGCGAGATCGCGGAATGGCACCGCTCCGTTGAGGACGAGCGTCCCACCCCTGTTCAGATAGTCGACCAGGTTGCGCTGGACGGGCTCATCCATCGACCGGGCGCTGCCGAGGCAGAGACACGGCACCTGCTCCGGGTCGATGGGGTGGCGGATATCGACCGCGCCGTAGCGGAAGCCGAGCAGCAGGAGCGACCGGGCCAGCCCCTGCGATGGTCCGCCGAACCGGAACCGGGCCAGGTCGTCGTCCATCTCCCGCGTCGCCGCGCTGCCGGGGTAGGTGTTCTCGGTCAGAAAGTCGTCCGGGTTGAACCCGAATGCGATGCCGTCGTGCTCCTCGCGCATCGTCGCCAGATGGTCGCCGACGGCCATGACCGCCCGCCCGGCTGAGGCGAGGCGAGGGTAGGTCGGGCTCGTCTCGCCCTCCGGGCCGATTGGTGCCGCATTGCCGTGGCGCTCGCCCGTGAAGCTGATCCGGTCGTTGCCGTCGCCGCTGGGAGGATCCAGCCGGTAGTTGATCCCGCCCGAGAACAGGTAGTAGTTGATCAGCCGGTTGCCCTGCATGACCGACATTCGCAGCTTGAAGTCGGCCGCCGACGGATCGTTCTTAGTCGAGCCGTCGCCACTGTAGTCACCGTCGCCGGCCTCGAACTCAAGCGCCGTCAGGGGCGCTTCCGGACGATTGGTCGCCACCATGAGGGCGTTGATCAGGTGCAGGTCGACGAAATTGCTCCGCGTCAGGTCTCCCAGGTAGTGGTCCGAACCGGAAATCCAGCCGGGTTCACGGGTGTGCGTTTCGAGGAGCTGGCTGATCCCGATCGGAAACTCCAGTCCCCGGCCGCCTCCCGTGCCATGGACGTTAATGAGCAGGGGAACTCCCGCGATGCCCTCCGCCTCGCACATCGTGCGCAGTTCCACGAAGTAGCGGGCGTAGCGTTCCCGCATGTAGCGGCCGAGGTCGCGAGCGAGGGGCGCGGCCCAGCGATCGTCCGGTGACCGGATCGCGGTCGCCCGGACGCTCGGTTCCGTCAGGTCGAAGGGATAACGCGTGGCGAGGTCGTCACCGGGAACGGTGGCTCGAAGCCATCGAGCGAAGTCGGCGAGGACAAGATCGGTCAGATCCGGCGCCTGCGACACCCAGGACAACATCCCGACCTCGTTGTCGAGCTGGACGGCGATGATTGGCCCGCCGTTATGCTGCAGCCGCGGGACGATGTGTGGGAGCAGCGCGCGAAACCAGCCGCGGACCTCGTCCAGGAACGCCGGGGCAAGGTAGTCGACGGTCCGGGTCGGTGCCGCCCGCCCGTCCCACGTGACCGGGACGATCTCGGGGTGCTGCTGGTACAGCCGATACGGCAACCCCTCGTTCTTCATCTCCGCCATGATGAAGGGGCCGGGGCGCAGGACGAACCAGAGCCCGTTCCGGTGGCAGAGGTCGATGAACCCGAGCAGGTCGTGCTCTTCGCGGATCCGGCCGTCGAGATCGACCGTGCCGTCCGGCTGCTCGTGGACGATCCACGGGACATACGACGCCACGCAGTTGCCGCCAGCCACGATCAGGCGGTCGATCCGGTCCTGCCATTCGGCCCGCGCCAGGCGGAAGTAGTGGATCTCCCCGGACAGGATCTGGCGGGGCTTGCCGTCGATCAGGATCATCCGGTCGCGGACTTCAACGCTCATGGGAGACCTCCGGGACGAGGGGTATTCGCTGCTCGTCGTGGACGACATGGTCACCGCCGGTCCAACCCGTCGGTTGGTAGCGATGGCCGAAAATATGCTAAGGGAAATGGCAATATCATGTTGGACGGGCGCACTGGTGCGCCGCACTTCCCCATGCCGGGGATCCAGGAGGGTCAGCGATGCGCTCCCGACTCGTGCTCCTTCTCATGGCCCTGACGCTCTGTGTCGGCATCCTGCCGGCCAGTGCCCAGGACGAGCCCACCCAACCGATGATCCCCGAGCTGGCGCTGGGCGGTTTCGGCGGCGGGACGAATCCGCAAGCCAACTTCAACCCGTTCTCGATCAACGCCCTGGCCGGGTTCGCCTACCTCTACGAGCCGCTCTACGTCATCAACGGGGCCGCCTGCCAGGAAGTGCCCTGGCTGGCCACGTCGTACGCCTGGGCCGATTCCCAGACACTCACCATGACGATGCGAGAGGGCGTCGTCTGGAGCGACGGGACGCCGCTGACCGCGGCCGACACGGCGTTCACCTTCAACTTGCTCAAGCAGTTCCCGGCGCTCGACCGGACCGGCGTCTGGGCCTCGCTCCAGAGCGTCGAAGCCAGCGGGAACTCGCTGACCTTCCGCTTCACGCAGCCCGGCGCGGGCCAGATCGACCGCGTCTTCAACGTCCTGACGGTGCCCCAGCACATCTGGTCCGGCGTCGCCGACCCGGTCACGTTCGTCAACGAGCAGCCGGTTGGCTCCGGCCCGTTCGCTTTCGAGCGCTTCAACGGGCAGCAGCTGACGATGGTCCGCAACCCGTCGTTCTGGGCGGCCGACAAGGTCCGGATCGAACGGCTCGTCTACAAGGGCGCCGCCGAGGGCCAGGTCGACCAGCTCCTGCTGGCCGAGGGCGAGTACGACTGGAATGCCCTGTTCATTCCCGACGTCGAGCAGACCTACGTTTCCCGTGATCCCGAGCACAACAAGTACTGGTTCCTGCCCGACGCCCCGATCAGCCTGTACTTCAACCTGACCATGGCGCCATTCGACAACCCGGAGTTCCGGCGAGGTATCTCCTACGCCATCGACCGGCAGGCGATCTCTGACCGGGCCGTCTACGGCTACACGCCGCCGGCCAGCCAGACGGGTTTGGTGCTGCCGATCCAGGAGGCGAATCTCGCGCCGAACCTCCCGCACCCCAACGGCATCATCCCGTTCGACCAGGCGCAGGCGGTCCAGATCCTGAGCGCTGCCGGGTTCGTCCAGGATGGCGAGGGCCGCATGATCGGCCCGGACGGAAATCAGGTAGCGTTCACGTTCAGTGTGCAGGCGGGCTGGGCGGACTGGGTCCAGGCTGCCGACATCCTGCGAGAGAACCTGGCGGCGATCGGTATCGAGGTCGATGTCCAGCCGGCCAACCCCGACATCGTGATCAACAGCCGCGAGATTGGCGAGTACCAGGCGACCTTCGGCGTCCCGCCCGGTGGCTGCAACCTGTTCCGCGTCTTCTATGAGCCGCTCGGGTCGGCGGTAACCGCCCCGGTCGGCGAGTCAGCGGACTCCAACTTCATCCGCTACCAGGACCCCGCAACCGACGAGATCCTGGCCCGGATGCAGGCCGCGACCACGCCTGAGGAAGTGACGGCCATCAGCCACGAGCTGCAGAACGTGATGCTGACGCAAACCCCGTACATCCCGCTCTGGTACGGCCCGATCTGGTTCGAGTACCGGACCGAGAACGCCACGAACTGGCCCAGCCCGGAGAACCCGTACGCTGACGGCAACGATGGTCTCCTGATCGTCACCAACCTCATGCCGCCCGCGGCCGCCTGACCGACCAGCAACCGCTCGTCCGATCGCTGCCGTTGCCAACCCGGCCTGAGCCGTCCGTGTCTGCCACCGCTGGCTGCTCGCCAGCGGTGGTCGCATACAGAGAGGTGATGCGATGGTCTACTTCGCGCGCCGGATCGGGTTCTTCATCGTCACGCTCTGGGCAGCGGTGACGTTGAACTTCCTTATTCCACGGCTGATCCCCGGTGACCCGGCCGAGCAGATTGTCCGGCAGATCGCGGGGCAGTCGTCGTCGGTCGATCCCGCCCAGGTGCGAGCCGTCCAGGTGATGCTGGGACTCGACACCGAGCAGACGCTGCTCCAGCAGTACCTCACCTATATGCAGAACACCCTCAGGGGTGACTTCGGCGTGTCCTATACCTATTTCCCTTACACCGTCACGCACATGATCGGCGAGACCCTGCCGTGGACGCTGGCGCTTATCGGCATCACGACGGTGTTCGGGTTCATCGTCGGGACGCTGCTCGGGGCCTACGCGGCGTGGCGGCGCAACACCCGGTTCGACGCCACGGTCTCCATTGGGTCCACGTTCATCGGCACGCTCCCGTTCTTCTGGATCGCGCTGGCGCTGGTCTTCATCTTCGCCATCCAGCTCCGCTGGCTGCCGACTGGCGGCGGGTTCAGTGGGGACGTCGACCAGGGGTGGAACTGGCCGTTCATTCGGAGTGTGATCGAGCACGCGATCCTGCCGGGCAGCGCGCTTCTGATCCTGTCTCCGATCGGCTGGATCATGACCATGCGCAACAACATGGTGCAGATTCTCGGCGATGACTACACCCGGCTTGCCCGGGCCAAGGGCCTCCCCGAGCGCCGGATCGCCGTCTGGTACGGCGCCCGAAACGCGATCCTCCCCCAGGTTACCGCTTTCGCGCTGGCGCTAGGTGGACTGATCGGCGGGTCGATCTTCGTCGAGCAGATCTTCGATTACCCCGGCACGGGCCGACTGCTGTTCGAGGCGCTGGGCGTTCGTGACTACCCGCTGATGCAGACGATCTTCCTGTTCACCGTGATCGGTGTGCTGATCGCCAACCTGTTCGCCGATATCCTGTACGGCATCCTCGACCCACGGGTCCGCCGGGGGAGTACCTGATGACCCTGCCACAGAGCTCGCAGCAGCCAATGGCCGGTACCGAGGTCCATGACGAGGCGGAGGAGGTCGAGCAGGAGGCACAGTTCCGGAGGGAGCGCGGCCCCCTCTGGCTCAGGATCCTCTGGGCAAACCGGAAGAGCCGGGTGGGATTGATCCTGCTGGGGCTGTTCGCGGTCGTCGCCGTCTTCGCTCCGCTGATCGCGCCCTTTGGCCCGAGCGCCTCAGACTTCCGGGGCAACCAGAATCCGAACCGGGACCACCTGCTCGGAACGACGACCAACGGCGAGGACATATTCTCGCAGCTGGTGTGGGGCACGCGGACGTCGTTGCTCGTCGGGATATTCGCCGGTGGGATCGTCACCGCGATCTCACTGGTCATCGGTCTGCTGGCGGGGTATCTCCAGGGCTGGATCGACGATTTCCTGTCCTTCCTGATCAATCTCGCGCTGGTCATTCCGACCCTGCCGCTGATCGCCATCTTCGCCTCGTACTCACCGGTTCGCGGCGTCTGGGTCATCATCGTGATCCTGGGCCTGACCGGCTGGGCCTACGGCGCCCGGACCAAACGCGCGCAGATCATGACGCTGCGGACCCGCGAGTACATCACCGCCGCCCGGCTGGCCGGCGACGGGACGTGGCGGATCGTCTTTCGCGAGATCCTGCCCAACATGCTCTCGCTGACGGTCGCCGCCTTTGTCGGAGCGGCGGCTGGTGCCATCGGCGCCGAGGCGGGCTTGGCGTTCCTCGGGCTGGGCGACCCGGACACCGTTTCGTGGGGAACTACGACGTACTGGGCGACCAACTCCGGCGCGCTGCTTACCGGGCAGTGGGCCTGGATCGGGGCGCCAGGTCTGCTCCTGGCCCTGCTGATGACATCGCTGACCCTGATCAACTTCGGCGTCGATGCGCTCAGCAATCCGCACCTGCGGGAGAACTAGCGATGGCCCTGCTGGAAGTCCGGGACCTCAGCGTCTCGTATGTCTCGAAGAAGCGGCCAACCGTTCCAGCCGTCCGGAACGTCTCGTTCGACATCGGAGAGGGAGAGATCGTCGGGCTGGTCGGCGAGTCCGGTTCTGGCAAGTCGACGTTGGGCAATGCGCTGATCCGGATCCTGGAGCCGCCCGGCGAGATCACCAGTGGGACGATCACCTTCGACGGCCGTGACATCACCCGGCTCTCCGAGGCCGAGCTCCGTCCGCTGCGCTGGACCCAGATCGCGACCGTCTTCCAGAGCAGCATGAATTCGCTCAACCCCGTCCTCAAGATCGAGGCACAGTTCCGCGACGTGATCGAGCTTCACGAGCGAATGAGCCGGGAGCAGGTCGACGAGCGGATCGCCGAGTTACTCCGAACCGTTGAGATCGACCCGGCATTCATGAACCATTACCCGCACCAGCTGTCGGGTGGGATGAAGCAGCGGGTGGCGCTGGCACTTGCTCTCGCGTTGCGGCCCCGCTTCGTCCTGCTCGACGAGCCGACGACCGGTCTCGACGTGGTCGTCCAGCGCCAGATCCTGCTCAGGCTCCGCGAGCTCCAGCGGGAGCAGGGGTTCGCTGTCCTGTTCATCAGCCATGATCTCGGGACGGTGCTGGAGTTCTCCGACCGGGTCATGGTCATGTACGCCGGCGAGCTTGTGGAAACCCGAGAGTCCGCGGACATGCTGCGGGCGCCGCGGCACCCGTACTCGCGCGGCCTGCTCGGCTCCTATGCCGACCCGCGGGCCGAAGACATCCGGATCACGTTCATCCCCGGTCGGCCGCCTGATCTCACCCGCCGGCTCCAGGGCTGCCTGTTCGCCCCGCGCTGCGTCGATGCGCTCGACCGCTGCCACGTCGAGGCGCCCGCGCTCCTTCCGCTCGGTCGCGGTGAGGTTGCCTGCCACGTCGCTATGATGCGGGCCGAACAGGGCAAAGAACTGGTCGGCGAGGCCGTGATCGCGCGTGATGAGGCGGCAGGGACCGTGTTCGTACCGCGAAATCGTGATGACACGGAGGGCGCCCCCGAGACGCTGCTGTCGCTACGGAACGTCACCAAGACTTTCTCCGGCCGCAAGCGGTTCGTGCGGACTACCTTCACGGCCGTCGACGACGTCTCGTTTGACCTGAGGGCCGGCAAGGTCACAGCCCTCGTCGGCCAGAGCGGCAGCGGGAAGAGCACGATCGCCAGGATGATCACGGCGATCGACCGACCAACGTCGGGCAATATCCTGTTCGAGGGCCGATCGATCGACCAGATGCGGGGGGCAGCGCTCAAGGACTACCGGCGCAACATTCAGATGGTGTTCCAGGATCCGTTCTCGGCGCTGAACCCGTCGTTGCCGGTTCACTACGCGCTCGGCCGTCCGCTGATCAACTACCAGGGGCTGGACGGTCGCGCCCGGCGCCAGCGGATCCTTGAGCTGCTGGAATCGGTCGGTCTGACGCCGGCCGAGCGGTACGCCGAAATGCTGCCGCATCAGCTCTCCGGCGGTCAGCGGCAACGCGTGGTTGTCGCGCGGGCGTTGGCGCCGGAGCCCCGCATCATCATCGCGGACGAGCCGATCTCAATGCTGGATGTCTCGATCCGGGCGGAGGTCCTGCAGCTGCTCGACGCCCTCGTCAGGGATCGCCGGATCGCGATGCTCTACATCACGCACGATCTGCTCAGCGCGCGCCTGATCGCGGACGAGATGCTGGTCCTGAATCGGGGACGCGTCGTGGAAGCAGGCCCCGTCCAGCAGGTCATCCGGCAGCCCCAGGATGACTACACGCGCCTGCTGCTGGACTCGATCCCGCGGCCTCAAGCGGCACTTGCGGCCGCGGAATAGACGACAGACGGCGGCGGAGTGACTCAGCCGCCGTCTGTATCTTCTTCGGATAGTCGACTCCGACGAGTCGCGGACTCTGTGCCAGGTGAGTCCATTCGTAACCGTCTAGTCGACCCGGTGGATGCTAAGGATACGGATCGCCGGGTCGAGACTCTGGCCGGTCGAGGGTGCCTGGTGGATCGCCCGGACGACATCCATGCCGTCGGTGACGTAGCCGAAGGCGGCGAACCCCTGACCATCCGGGTTGCGTCGCCCGCCGAAATCGAGCTCCGGCTGGTCGCCGATGCAGATGAAAAAGTCGGACATCGCCGAGTCGGGCGTCAGCCGCGCCATCGAGATCGCGCCCGAGTGATGCAGGAGACCCGTCTGGGACGTTCGCTCCAATGCGATCTGCTCCTGCCCGTCGCGATTCATGCCCGGACCCTTGCCGCCCTGGATGACCTCGATCCGGACCTCGTCGTTGGGCTGGTTGTTCATGGTGACGGTCCGATGGAACTGGCCGCCGTCGTAGAACTGGGAGTCCACGTACTTGAGGAAGTTGGCTGCCGTGACCGGGGCCGCGCCAGCGTTGATGTCGACCGCGATGGATCCCCGCTCCGTGGTGATGACGATAGGGACGATCCGATCAGTTCCGGACGAATGCAGGTCGGACACGCGACTTGTACCTCCCGGCGCCACGGCGCCGCGGAACGCTCCGCTCCGGACCCAGATGTCCGGCGTGCGGAATGGTGACCCCCCCGGGATTCGAACCCGGAACCAGCGGATTAAAAGTCCGATGCTCTGCCGTTGAGCTAGAGGGTCAAGGACGTGTTGAGCGGAGATCAAATCGACCGTGCTCATTCTACGGTATGCGGGTCCGTAGGCAGGCAGGGAATCCTTTCGAAGGAGGGGACCGAGGATCAGTCCCCCTTTTGTAGTAGCCGACGCAACCATTGTCGGGCGTTCGCGACGGACTCGGTCCGAGGGCGAGTTGGCTGCCAGACAGACATTGCGCAGGTGTAGCAAGGTGCGCCAAGATAGGCGGACCGGGTAACCGCCTCGGGCGCAGCCGTCCGACGATCAGGAGTCGCCGTACGGGCCTGTCCACGTCCGGCCTCGGCGAACGGGAAACGACCACGGATCGGCCGTCGGAGTCGGACAGGTCGAATAGTCGAATACGCCGGCGACAGGCTGGTACTCAGGGAGAGATCCATGGGCCGTACGCTCGTTCAGCAGTCGAGTCGAGTCGTCCACGTCGCCGTCGCCCTCCTCCTGCTCTTCGGTATCGCCGCGACGGGGTTCCTGGGTGGGTCCATTGGCGCCCAGGACGCGACGCCCGGTGCAACGCCAGGTGGTAGTACCCCGTCGGCCGCAGTCGACGGAGCGCTGGTAGATGTGGCGCTTGACCCGATTCCGGCAGCGCCCTCCTTCCTCCGGCTGATCCGGATCACCATGGCGCCGGGTTCGTCGATCCCCATGCGGAGTCATCCCGGTCCGAAGATCGACCGGGTCCAGTCCGGTACGCTGACCGCCCTTGTCCGCGACGAGGCAACCGGCGCGACCGTGGTCGTCGATGGCGGTGCCCAGGAAGCAGCCCCGTCCGGCGACGAGATCGAGCTGGTCGAAGGTGACGTCATCGTCCTCCCCATCGACACGTTCTACGCCTTTCGGAACGATGGCGACGAGCCCGTCGTCCTGCTGTCCTCGATCATGTTGCCCGCCGGACATCAGCGGCCGCCGGGGATCACCTACGCGGATGGCGAGCCGGCCAGTGACGCCTACGAGGGCGTGACCAACCAGATCCTCGGGGACGGGGTCGCGACGGCCCTTCCGACCGGTTCCGGTCGATTCGTGATCGACGAAGTGACCATCACCCAGGACGAGCCGCTTGCCGCGTCCTCGGACATCACGATGCTCTCCTCCCAGGTCAACGGGGCCAGCATGACGGTCGATGCCGGCCGGGTACAGGTCACCCGAACGGTTCAGCCCGGTCCGCAGCGGGATGCCGAGGCCGGGTCCACGTTCACCCTGATCCCCGGAGACGGCATCTTCTTCCCGGACGGACACGCCGACATCACCGTCCCGGAGAGCAGCGCGTCGTTCATTCGGGTGACCCTGACTGGCGGCGAGCTCAGCGACTCCGGTGCATCCACCGGCATTGACGGCACCCCGATCGCGACTGGTCCTGGTGAGATCACGTTCACGGATCTTCCGGCAGCGCGCTCCACCGATGCCGAGCCGGCGAGCACGCCGTCCGCCGCCACGCGCCCTGCCCGGAACGAGCCGACGAATGAGCCGACCATCGAAGCAACTCCCCCCGCGACGGACGACTCCGAGGCGACCGTCGAGCCGACGGCGGAGACGGGCAGTGCCAGCGATGGCGACACCTTTGTCCTGGGATCGACGGTCGTGACGACCGAGATCGCTGTCAACGTCCGAGCAGAGCCAGCGGCCAATGCCGAACTCGTCACGACCACCGAGGACGTCGGCGCTCGCTTCGTGGTGATCGGTGAGCCGGTCGATGCGGACGGATTCACCTGGATCCCGGTCCAGTCCCTCGACGACCCGACGATCAGCGGATGGGTCGTCGTCGACTTCGTCTCGACCATCTAGACACGGAAACGGACTGGGTCAGAAACCCCTAGCCCCGAACGGCCCGTCCCCGGTACCGGGGACGGGCCGTTCGGTTTCAGTCGTACGGATCGGGCGCTGCTCGCCTGCCTACGCGGCCCCCGCGCGGTGCCGGATTCCGGTCGGTACGGGCAGTGACTCGCTGCGGTACTGGGTGGCAAGGTTGAAGTGGCTGACGAATCACGTCCTGCGGCCTGTTCAGTCGAACGTCTGCATCAGGGGGCAGGGAGTGCGACGTCCGTCGGAATCGGAGTGCCAATGACGAGTACGATGACTTCCCGGTCGATGTCTCCCACAATGACGGCCCGGTATCCGACGCCGGCCTCGAACTCAATAGGGTCACTGGTAGCGATCAGCCGGCCATCCTCGCTGGCCGTCGCTTCGATGCGGTACTCACCACTGGTCACCAGACGTGCTTCGCTGGACTCGGCTTCTAACAGCGCCTGGACCAGCGGGGTGCCACTCAAGGTCACGTCCATGATCCCAACGCCGTCCGTCGCATGGACGACCTGGATTCGGCTCTGGCTCCCGGCCAGCGGCGTTCGGTCATCTTCGTAGACATCGACGCTGATCTTGTCGGCGGGGCCGTTCAGGACCATCAGCAAGGACTCGCCGTTCTCGGCCAGGGCTGACTCGATCACGAGTTCGTCGTCCGGTGATCCGCCGCTCGGCACTACCCGGAACTCGACCGAGGCCGGTCCGAGAGCGATCGGCGCGGTAGCGGCACCGAACAGCAGGCTGGACGCGACGAGCTGAGGATCCTCACCCATGTAGATATCGACGGGCCCGAGATCCTGCGAGGCGTTGGCGATGGTCAGACACCCGCTCTGTCGGTCCCCGATCCCGAGGAACTGGGCGCATGCCTGGTCGTCGGCGGTCGGTACGGCAAGCGGCCGGATCGAGCGCGTCCGGGCATCCCCCAGCATGATCAGGTCATAGGAGATGTCGGGAAGCAGGTCGATCGAGATCGGGATGTCGGCGAGGCCCTCCGGGCGAACCGGCCGGAACGACAGCTGGTGCTGGCCCGCCTGAAACGCTTCGTAGGACGACGAGGTCAGCGAGACGGCGTCATCAAATATCACCTGACCGTCGGGCAGGAGGAGATCTCCCAGCGGAACGTCAGGGACGGCCTGGATCAGGCGAAGACGGGCATACCCCGCTTCCTCCTGCGGCGTGGTCTCTACCGCCGTCGTGGAGACGGTGATCTCGTTGAGATAGCCCTGGATGAGGACCAGGAGGAACTGCCCCTCCTCGAGCGTCACCGTCGCCTGAGCAAGCGCCTGCTGCTCGAGGCTCCCGCCGGATGGGACGATCGAGATGATCCTGTCGCCGGCGTCGAGCGGCAGGTATCGGCTCGCGGTGCCGAAGATCGTGTCACTGACGATGGGGATATCGTCGAGGTAGACGTCCAGGGGCGGAGCGTCCGGGCTGGCATGAACGACCCGGGCGAGCATCTTCGGCGTAAGCAACATCGTCTGCGCGGTCGCGACGCTGCCCGGTACCGGGACAAGGGAAAGGATCAGCATGCAGGCCAGCAGGAGGAGTCGCATGCGGTCCAGCCGCCGGAGCGGACCACGCGCCACAGGAGGCAGTCCGGAGACGGTTCTCCGCTCGGCGTTCATGGACGGTCCCCGGTCGGATAGGGCGGCGAGAGGGACGCGAACTCGCCGCGCTCGTCATACGCGGTGCGGCGAAGGGACATCTCGACGACGTGGAGATCGTGCTGCCGCTGTCGCACGTACTCCACGTGCTCCCCCGTCCGCTGAAATCCCACCCGCTGATAGGTGCCTGTGGCTCGCGGATTATGGGCGAACACTTCCAGCCGGATCTCCTCCAGGCTGAACGTCGAGAAGCCCTCCTCGCAGACGAGCCGGGTGGATTCCGTGCCGTAGCCGTGTCCCCAGACATCCCGCTCGCCGATGACGATCCGGAACAGCGCCGTGCGCGACCGGGAATTGACGTCGGTCAGGGCGGTGGTCCCGATCAGTCTGCCGGTTTCCTTCTCGAGGATGGCCCAGCAGAAGCCGCGGGCTGACAGTGGCAGGATCAGCGTCTGGAAGTAGCTCCGGGACTGGCGCTCGGTCAGTGGTTCGAGGTCGTGGCGAAGCATGTAGGCGATCTCGTCGTCGGCATACCAGCGCTGGAATGCTTCCAGGTTTTCCGGGACGTGCCGGTGGAGCTCGACCGCCCGACCGGCACGGACCAGCGTGGCGATGGCGGGATGCTCGTCCCGTTCGGTCACTTCCCTCACATCCCGTCCTTTGCGCCGCGTCGGTCCGTTGCTGTCGGGGCTCACCCTGTCTTAACCGTTCGAGCACGGGCCAGGTCGTCCGTAGTCCCCTCGCCGAAGCGTGATTCCAGACGCAAAGAGACGACCACGAACGCGCGCCGGTCGCGTCGGGTCATCTCTCTGGAGATCAGTTACCTGGCTCGTATCGCCTAGTAGTTGCTGTAGCCACCGCCGCGAGGGGCGGACGCCCGTCGCTCCTGGAAGCAGTCCCGGCAGTAGACGGGGCGGTCGTTGCGGGGCTGGAAGGGAACTTCCGTCTCCTTGCCACAGCCCGAGCAGACCGCCGCGAACATCTGGCGTGGAGCGGACGAGTACCCGCCACCACCGCCGCCGCTGTAGCCACCGCCACCGGAATATCCACCACCGGACGAGTAGCCGCCGCCGCCCGAGGAATACCCGCCGCTGTCGCCGCCGTTGCGCTGGGCCTTCTTGGCCGCCCGGCAGGTCGGGCAACGCTGCGGTTCGGTGAAACCGCGCTCCGTGTAGAAAGCCTGCTCACCGGCCGTAAATGTGAACGCATTGCCGCAATCGCGGCAGGTCATGGTTCGATCGCTCATTGTTCCTCGGGAACCTCTCTGTCGCGCTTCAGCGCGGTCCAGCACGTTACAGGACGATCCCGGGCATAACGAACGATGGTCCCGGCGAGGGCCAGCCGCGTCTCTGCTTTGGAGCGTCTTGAAGCATCCTATCACGAAATCCTTCAGATCAATACCTTTCCTTGCCGTTTATCGGAAGAACGATGACCCCAGTGGGCAGGATGCTGCCGCCCGGATCATCGGCTCGTTCCGGGTCGGCGATTCACCCTGCTCATCCGGCGTCGGCAGGGCCAGACGGATGACTGGAACGCGGGCGATAGACGGGCGCGGACCGGGTAACAGTGGCGGGACAAAGCCCGGCGCTCTGGTAGGATGACGGACGGTTACCCGCTGGCAGGGCTATTGCCCGGCGAGCACCTGGGCGGCACACGCCCGGCCGATTCACCCGCACCCGACACCCGGGAGAAGGTAGTTATCAATGGATATCCACGAGTACCAGGCGGCGGAGATCCTCGCGCGCTACGGGATACCGGTGAACGCCGGGACGGTTGCCACGACGCCGGAGGAAGCCGAAGCTGCCGCCCGGTCGGCTGGCAAGCTCGTCGCGATCAAGGCCCAGGTCCATAGTGGCGGGCGGGGCAAGGCGGGCGGGATCAAGCTGGCGAAGACGCCGCAGGACGCCCGTGAGGCTGCCGAGGCGATCATCGGCCTGGACATCCGGGGTCACGTCGTCAACAAGGTGCTCGTCGTCCCGGGCGTCGACATCGCCCAGGAGTATTACCTCGGGGTGGTGCTGGACCGGCCGGCACGGAAGCTTCTGATCATGGCATCGGCCGAGGGCGGCGTCGAGATCGAGGAGGTCGCGAAGACCAACCCGGAGAAGATCATCCGGCTCCATGCCGATCCGGATCGCGGCGTCCAGCCGTTCCAGTTGCGGGCGATGGCCTTTGCGCTGGGGATCCAGGCCGACAAGGTCAACGGGTTCGCCATGATCGCGCAGCGGCTCTTCGATGCCTACCTGAAGGAAGACGCCACGCTGGTCGAGATCAACCCGCTGATCGTCACGGGCGAGGGTGAGTGGCTGGCGCTCGACAGCAAGATGAGCTTCGACGATAACGCCCTGTTCCGGCACAAGGGCGTCGAGGATCTCCGCGACATGGCGGAAGAGAATGCCACCGAGCTGGAAGCCCGGGCCAGCGGCATCAGCTTCGTCAAGCTCGACGGCAACATTGGCTGCATCGTCAACGGAGCGGGTCTGGCGATGGCGACCATGGACGCGGTCAAGCTCAATGGCGGGGACCCGGCGAACTTCCTCGACGTCGGAGGGGGCGCGTCGGCCAGCCAGGTGGCGACCGCTTTCGGCCTGGTGACCGCTGATCCCAACGTGCGGGCGATCCTGATCAACATCTTCGGCGGCATCACCCGTGGCGACGTGGTCGCCCAGGGTATCCGCGAGGCGCTGGAGCGGGTCAAGGTCGAGGTCCCGATCGTCGTCCGGCTCTCCGGCACCAACGCGGAAGAGGGACGCGCCCTCCTGGCCGAGGCCGGGCTGACCGCCGTCGATACCATGGACGCCGCCGCAGCCCAGGTCGTCGCAGCCGCTGCCTGATCAGGCACCCTTTGATCGGAATCCTCACGGCCGGCACCGGTTGCCGGCCGTCCCCACGGAGCAGAACATGAGCATCCTCGTCGGCAAGGACACACGTCTTCTCGTTCAAGGCATCACCGGCCGGGAAGGGACGTTCCACACCACCCAGATGGTCGAGTACGGTACCAACGTCGTCGCCGGCGTGACGCCGGGCGGCCTCGGCAAGCAGGTCGCCGGCGTGCCGGTCTACAACACGGTCGCCGACGCGGTCGCCAAAACCGGCGCCAACACGTCGATCATCTACGTCCCGGCCCGGTTCGCGCCGGATGCCATCTACGAGGCCGTCGATTCCGGGATCCAGTTCGTCATCTGCATCACCGAGGGGATCCCGGTCAACGACATGGTGCCCGTCTACGACTACGTCAAGCAGAAGGGTTCCCGCCTGCTTGGTCCCAACTGTCCCGGCGCGATTACCCCGGGTGAGGCCAAGGTCGGGATCATGCCCGGATTCATCCACAAGCCCGGACGGATCGGACTCGTCAGCCGCTCGGGCACGCTGACCTACGAGGTCGTCGACGCGCTGACCCGGGCCGGACTGGGACAGAGCTCGGCGATCGGCATCGGTGGCGATCCCGTGATCGGGACGTCGTTCGTCGACGTCATCGGGCTGTTCCAGGACGACCCTGACACCGACGCTATGGTCATCATCGGCGAGATCGGTGGCTCCGACGAGGAGGCCGCCGCGGCCTTCATCAAGGAGAAGGTCACCAAGCCGATGGTCGGGTTCATCGCCGGGCAGACGGCACCTCCGGGCAAGCGGATGGGACACGCCGGCGCCATCATCTCCGGTGGTGCTGGCACCGCCGCCGAGAAGATCGCCGCCCTGGAGGCCGCCAACGTCCGTGTTGCCCGGTCTCCGTCACAGGTCCCTGACCTGCTCAAGGCAGCGATGGCGGGTTGATCCCCCGCGATAATTGCTGTGATGTCCGGAATTGACCACATGAATGGGCAGGAGGGCGTACCGAATAGGCCGGTACGCCTTCACCGGCGCGCGCTACTTGGTGCAGTGACCTTGACAGCGTCAGCGGTCCTGACCGGCTGCATCGCCGAGTCCAACCCGGCCGGTCCGGTGGTGCCGACCCCGTCGTCTCCGCCAGTCGACCCGCCGGAAGTCGCTGGGCTGCCCGGGCGCTACGCCGGACGGACCTTTCGCGTTGCCGGAGCCGGAGACGACGCCCGGGATGCGGTCATGCGGGTACTCTGGCAACCATTCGCGACCGAGACCGGCTGCGGACTTGATGCTGGGATCACCGACTACGGTGTCCTTGCGGCCGACGGTGCCGGCGAACAGGTCGATCTCGCGCTCGTGTCCGATGAATGGGCTCTCCGGCTTGGCAACGCTGACGCCCTTGCACCGCTGGACGCCGTAGGGAGCGACGGGACCGTGCCGGACCTGATCGCCCCGTCCGCGACGGCGGTGCCGGCCTTCGCCGACGCATTGGTCAATGCGTCCCGCGTCGATGCCGCGGCGCCGGGAAGTTATCCGGTGAACTGGCCCGAGTGGTGGGCGTTCCGTGAGCGCCCCGGTGGGCGGGCGATGATGAAGGGGCCGGTCGGAACCTTCGAGTTTGCCCTGCTCGCCGACGGGGTCCCGCCCACGGAGCTCTACCCGCTGGACATCGAGCGCGCGATCACCTCCCTGCGCCGGGTGAGTGGTTCGATCCTTGACCGGTGGTGGGATACCGGGCCGCAGGCGGTCGACTGGCTAAGCAGTGGGCGGGCGCTCTTCGCCATGGCCTACAACCGCCAGGTCATGGCCGCGAGCCGCGCTGGCCGGTCAGTACGGAAGGAGCTCAACCAGGGCGCGTTGTTCGCGGAACACTGGGTGGTCCCGTCCGCTGCCGCCAATGCCGATATCGCGCGGGACTTCATTTCGTGGGCGCTATCGGTACCGGCTCAGGCTGCGCTGGCAGCCGTGGCGAATCTCTCGCCGGTCTCCAGCATGGTCTTTCCCGCGATCGACCCGTTCCTGGCCAGGCAGCTACCAACGTCGCCGGCCAATATGCCCAGCATGATCCGTCTGGACCCGGCATGGTGGGAGGCCAACCGAACGCTTGCCACCGAAGCCTTTAACGGATGGCTCCTGGGCAACCCGCGCGGATTCTGAAGGCCCGTGCACTACGAAGTGTTTACACTTCATGAGCGATTGCGACGGGGACGATGGGCGTCCCGGGAGGGCCGCAGGACTGGCCGGGGTAAGCATGGGGCAGGATCGATCGCGCCGCACGACCGTTGACCGACGGACGGTAATCCGCGGCGCGCTGGGGCTGGCGGCAGCCGGTGGTGTCCTCGGGCTTTCCGCCTGTGGTGGAGACGACGGGTCGGACACCGTGCCGACCCCTACCGCGACGACCGGAAGCGTCGCCTCCCCGACGACCACCCCTGCCATCGTGTCGACCCCGCTCGCCGCCTACCAGGACCCGGAGCGGTGGCGAGGACGGACGCTGACCGTCGCCTCTCCCGGCGGTGCGTATCAGGCGGCTCAGGAAACGGCGTTCATCCTGCCATTCCAGGAGGCGACCGGAGCGCGGATCACCGTTGAGGTGGTCGACGTCGGCCGGATCACGCAGCAGGTCGACCGGGGCGAGACCGTCTGGGATCTGTGCTGCATCCCTACCGAGAACGTTATCCAGCTGGGACGGGATGGATATCTGACCCCGATCGACTACGCCGTCGTCGATTCCACTGCCTTGTTTGAGGACATGCGGATGGCAATCGCGATGCAGCACGGGGTGATCGTCGACCTGTACTCGACGACAATCGCCTACGCTGCCGCTGCGAGCGAGGTGCCGGAGTCGTGGACCGACTTCTGGGACGTATCCCGGTTCGGCGGTCTTCGGACGCTGCGGCGGTCGCCGGTCGGGACGCTGGAGTTCGCGCTCCTGGCGGACGGCGTCGCCGTCGAGGATCTCTATCCCCTCGATGCGGATCGCGCGTTCGCCGCCCTGGAACGCATCTACCCCTCGGTGATCACCTGGTATGAGGACGCCCAGTTGCCGGTCCAGTACGTCCTTGGTGGGCAGGTGGGGTTGTCATCCGCTTGGAACGTCCGGATCGATGCGGCGGACGTCGAGGGTCAGGTCCGGGCCCAGTGGAACGGCGGGATGCTGTCCGGGGACTCGTGGGTGGTCCCGATGGGCGCGAGAAACGCCGACCTCGCGATGGATTTCATCAACTACAGCACCCGGTCGGTGCCGCAGGCCAACTTCTGCAACATTCTCCCGTTCGGTCCGGTGAATGCCCGGGCGCTGGAGTTCATCGCGCCGGACCGGATCGGACGTTGCCCGACCTCTGATGCGCTCCGGCCCGTCCAGTTCCTCGAGAACTGGAACTACTGGACCGATGAGCGGGAGGGGCTGACCGAGCGGTTCGAAGCGTTCCTGACGCAGGGCCGCCCCGATGCCACTCCGATCGCGACGCCGGTCCCGCTCCAGTAACGCATCGATGGCTACGGAAACGGAACGCGCCGGACAGGATTCATCCCGTCCGGCGCGTTCCGTTTGTCCTGTTCGACCGCGTCCTACAGCCCGAGTGCCACGCCATCCGCCCGGCAATCGCTGGCCCCGCGGAGCAGACCGGTCTCCGGGTCCCGGAGGATCAGCTGGGCAACGCCGACGTTGCTGGCGAACGGCGCGATGCGCTGAATCTCGTGGCCGAGGCCCGCCAGCCCCTGGACCGTCTCGTCCGTGAACCGGTCTTCCAGCTGCAGAGTATGGTCGACTTCGAGCCGGTCGCCGCCCGAGACCCACCGTGGAAGATCGAGCACGAACTGCGGGTTGTCCCAGAGATCGAAGTCGGCGAGGCTGGTGACGAGCTGAAGGTGGACCTGCGCCTGCGCGTCGCCGCCCTGCGTGACCATCGGCCCCGCCAGTTGGCCATTGCGGTACAGCATCCCCGGCATCAGGGTGTGAAGCGTTCGCTTGCCCGGCTCGAGCCGGTTGGGGTGGTCGTCGGACAGGGAGAAGTAGCCGCCCCGGTTCTGGAGCATGATCCCCGTCCCCTCCGCCATGACGCCCGAGCCAAAGCCCATGTACTGGCTCTGGATCATCGCCGCCGCGTTGCCCTCGCCGTCGACCACACAGATGGCGACGGTGTCGGCATCGCCGTCCGGCTGGCCGTTCCGGGCCCGTTCCGGGCTGAACTGCCGCCACAGGTCGGTCGCGTACTCCTTGGACGTCAGCCGCTGGACGTCGATGTCATGAAAGGTCGGGTCAGTGATCGTCCGGTTCCGGACCTCGAATGCCAGCTTCTTGGCTTCGACGAGCGCGTGCAGCCGTGCCGTGCTCTCCCAATCGGTGCCTGCCTCGACGAGCTCCGCCAGGTTCAGCTCGATCAGCGCGGTGATGCCCTGCGAGTTGGGCGGGAACTCGGCGACCGACACGTCGCGGTAGGTCCCGAAGACCGGCTCGACCCAGTCGCCGCGGTGGGCCGCGAGGTCGGCGACGTTCAGGGCGCCCCCAAGGCGGTGCGATGTCGAGGCGATGCGCTCGGCGATCGGCCCCCGGTAGAACGCTTCACGCCCGCCGTCGGCGATCTGGCGGAAGCTCTCGGCCAGCGCGGGGAGGCGGAGGCGGGTTCCGGGAGCCGGAACCCGGCCGTCCGGCAGGTAGGTGGCGTGGGCTTCGGGATCCTTGCTGAGCAGCTCCTCGGCGATCCGCAGGCCATTGGCCAGACCGACCGAGACCGGGAATCCCTCTTCGGCGTAGTCGATGGCGTACTGGAGGACATCGGGCAGCGACATTCGCCCGAATGCGCGCTGGGACTGCTCCCAGGCGTCAACCGTTCCCGGGACCGTCACGGCGTGGATCCCGCGGACCGGCATGGTCTCGTGACCCGCGGCCCGCACGAACTCGCGCGAGGTCCCGAGGGCCGACCGGCCCGACCCGTTGAGCGCGTGGAGCTTGCCGGTGGCGGCCTCGTGATAGAGGAGGAACATGTCGCCGCCGACCGTGGTCATGTGGGGGTAGAGAACGCAGAGCACCGAGTCGGTGGCGATCGCGGCGTCGATCGCCGTCCCGCCTTCCCGCAGGACGGTGACACCAGCCTGCGCGGCAAGGATGTGCGGAGCAGAAACCATCCCGTTGAAGCCGAACGTCGATCGGCTGGGTGAGACATGAACCATGGTGGCGGCGTACTCCTGCGAAGGGTGAAGCCGGTCTGCCGGGTCGTGGCCTACCGGGACGGGACGATGTAGAGGGCGGTCTGGGGCGGGACGAGGTACTCGCAGCCGTCGGCCGTGACGACGATGTCCTCCTCGATCTGCGCACCCTGGATGCACGGCTCGAGGGTGAAGACCATTCCCTCTTCGATCTGGCCGCCGGAGCGATCGCCGTACCGCGCGTTGTTCGGGCCGAGGACGAGTCCGCCGTCATGGACCAGCCGGCCGACCTGGTGACCGAACGCATGGGTAAACCCATACCCGCGCTCCTCGACCAGCCCACGTGAAGGCTTGTCGACGTCCCAGCCGACGACACCGGGCTTGATCAGCGAGACTGCCAGCGCGACGGCATCGGCGACGGCGGCGAACCGGTGGGCGGCGTCCTCGCTTGGCCCGGTCTCGCCGGGTCGGGCCATGTACCACGTCCGCTGCATGTCAGAGCAGTAACCTTCAACGACGACACCGAAGTCGATCCGGACCGTGTCGCCGGCGGCGATCACCTTCTGGCTGGGAGGTCGGTGCCCGGCCTCCTGGTCCCCGGTGAACACCGCCGGGCAGAACTGCGCCTCCCATGCCGGGGAGACACCATAGGTCTCCATCCGCTCGTTGATGAACTCATGAACGTCCATCTCGGTCATCCCGACCTTGAGCACACCCGTGACGTCATCGAAGATCTGCTGCGTGATCTGGCAGGCGCGGCGGATGCGCTCGACCTCACCAGGAGTCTTGAGGGCGCGGATCCGCTCGGCAACTGGCTCAGAAGAGACCAGCCGATCGGCCATCCCGAGCGGCGTCAGCTCGCGGACCAGTTGCAGATAGAGACCGTGGGTGAGCCCGTCGATGCCGAAATCGGACTCGGAGTAGTTGAGCGCGATCGACTTAGGGTCGCGGTCCCGGAGCGTCTGGAGGAAGGCGTCGCGCCAGTCCCCGCTGTAGGCATGGACCTCGTCGAAGATGCCCTCGACCTGGATCCGGTCGTAGTCCGCGACGACCGCGACGGTTGGACCGTCCGCGAAGATCATCAGGGCGGACGTGCCGGCGATGTAGGGCATCCCCGTGACGAATGGCAGCATCACGTCGCTGCCCTCGCGGGTGAAGGTCAGCCAGAGATCGAGCCCGGCTTCGGCGAGCAGTCGCCTGGCCTGGGCATGCTTCTCCAGAGCCAACTCGATCCGTTCGCGTTCCTCTTCGGTCTGCAATCCATCGGCGGATTGGTCGGACATGATGCGCTCCCTGCTGGTGCCCTCGATGGGCGGTGGGTCTGGCGGCGACTCCGGCGAATGGGCCGATTGTCGCGCAGGGAGCGGCGGGCCGCTATGGGCAAGTGACGATGATCGCAGTTCCAGAGTTTGGCGCGGGAACGACCTACACGCTGCGTGGCTGGCTGCCCGCCGGCAGGATCTCGATCCCGAGCGAGCCGATCACCTCGCCGTCGACATAGAGGTAGACCGCATAGTCCCTCGGTTCCAGCGCGCCGTTCAGGTCGTATGGCACAGCGATCCACTGACGTCCGCCGCCTTCGACCGTGACCGACGACTCGCCGACAAAGACGAAATCCTCGGGTTTCAGGGTGTTGACATACCACCCGATTCCGACGGTCACACCGTCGCTGAGACCATCGAGGTTCGCCGTCACGTAGACACGGCCGGCGTTATTGGCGACCGCCGTCACGAAGGTGCTTGGCTGGTTGTCACCGGAGATGCTGGTCGCCAGGCCGATCTCGTGGAGGATCCCCGGCGGCTGGGGGGTCGGCGTTGCGGTCGTCGTCGGTGACGCGTAGCGGTTGGCAGTGAACGACGCCTGAATGTCGATCACCGCCTGGTCAGTCGTCCGTGCCGTCTCCTGGGCCCGCTGCTGGTCATAGGCGCGGTCGGACGCGCAACCAGCCAGCAGGACGAGCGTCACCAGCGACGATACGACAAGACGGACAGGGCGGCGTGCGATCGCCACTCTGTCCTGTCGGTTCGGGGTCGATTGACTACGCTCGCCTGAGCGCGAATCAGGCGGACTGGCGCGGTGGTCGGTACTGACCGAATGCATCCTGGTACTCCTCGGCCACGTCCCGGGCGGTCTTGTGAACGTAGATCCGGGTGGTGGAGGGGGAAGCATGCCCGAGGATGGTCTGGACTGTCGACTCGCGGACCCGCCGGCGAACCAGTTCGGTCGCGAGTCCGTGCCGGAAGGAGTGCGGCGTGACCTCACTCTCGACGCCGGTCGCCTGGCACAGTTGCGCAACGATGTGCTCAACGGTTCGCGGGCTGACCGAGGTCCCCGGATCGCCCGGCTTGTCCCGGCCGCTGAACGCGGGAAACGCCGCCGCGCCACGGATCGGGTCCTCGCGCATCGCCCAGTACGCCGTCATTGCCTCGGCGGTCTCGACGTCGAAATGGACCGTTCGGCTCTTGCCACCCTTGGCCCTGTAGACACTGGCGGTACCGCTCTGGAGGTCGACGTCGCGGCGCCGAAGCGCGCAGAGCTCGGAGACCCGCACTCCGGTCCGGTAGAGGAACAGGATCATAGCCCGGACCTTGAGCCGGCGCAGCTCCAGTGAGGGCCGGGCCGCCGGCTCCCCCTCACGAACGTACGCCACGATCTGCTCGAGATCACTCAGCTTGACGTCGGGAGGAGGTGGGGTGAAGCGGGGCATCATCGCCGCGATCCGGACCTTGAGCCGGTCCGTCGGGAGATCGGGGTGCAGATCGTAGGCGGAGAGATACGAGCAGAACTTCCGGACGGCGGAGAGGTTGTTCTGCGCGGTCCGCATCTGCGACACCTCTTCCGGGGTGCGGATGTCGGCCGGAACGAGGGTCGTCGCGAACGCCGTGACATGGTCGGCCCGAAGCATCGCGACCGGCATCTCGGCCGGATTCATCCCCTCATTTCGCTCGAGATGACGGAGGAACTTGGTGATCCCGTTGCGGTACGTCTTCTTGGAACGGGGCGCGAGGCGCAGGTCGCCGAAGAACATTTCGACGGCTGTCAGGACCGTGCAGTCGTCCGGGGCCTGGGGGGCAGGGGAGGGGACCGCCACGGGAACGACCGGTGAGACGTCTTCGACCTCGACCCGCCGCGGTTGGATGCGGACGGTCCGACCACGGCTTGGTCCCTGGAGTCGACTGTGATGCGAGGTGGCCATTGGTCGTTCCGTCCTCCCGGTGTCGCTATCGCGCCTTTAGAGGCTCGGTGGCGACGGTCGATGGCTACAGCGACGGCGGGTCGCCAGCCATGATGGACACCCGCGGGAGGTGTACGTACAGTGTGAACGCATCGTACTACGTCGTTGCGGTCGATGCAACGCCTGACTGTACATCTGTACGTTCGTGGCGGCTTACTGGATGCGTGTGACATAAAGTCACGCTTCAGCGGAGCCTCTAGCCCGCGCGTAGCGGCGGACGACACCAGTCATATCCCGATGAAAGTCGCCATTCGAGATGACGCGGGTAACACCGCCAGCCTTGGCAGCACGGAACCGGTCTACGTCCTTGTGGGCACCGAAGGCGAGGACCGGCAGGTCAGGGTCCTGATCCCGGATCGCTGAGACGAGAGTCGCCCAGTCCGGATCGGTTGCCATGTCGATGATCACCAAGGCGGCCGGGGAAGCCGGATCGAGTGCCCCGATCAGCGCCTCCGGGGACGGCACGATCCGCGGCGACCAGCCGTCAGCCGCCAGCGCCTGGCGCAGGCGGACGCCGAAGAACAGATCGCGGTTAAGGATCAGGATCGGCGAAGAAGAGAGATCAGCCATGGTGGCTCGCTTTCCATTTGGAGAGTCGCCGGCTCGCTCGCCGGAGCGGCACGGCGGAGGGGAAATGACACGACGCCGGAGTTTACGGCTAGAATGAGGCCGGGCAATCCGTCCGGCCGGTCTCGCCGGCCCACCAACGAGGGAAGGCACGTGGAGACGTACAACATCTACATGGACGAGACACCGGCCGGCGGTCTCGACGACGAGGAGGGCGTGGAAGTCGAGTTCCGCGTCGTCCCGAATGGCTCCGATGACGGCGATCCCGAGAACAACGCCGTCCTTGCCGGTCTCGACCTGGTCGACCTGATCAACCTGCGTGACCAGCTCCAGCAGGAGATCGACAACTACGCGCTGAACGCGCTCGAGGCCGAGGCCACCGCGGCCGAGGACGTCGAGGAGTAGTCGGTCAATCTACTCAAGGCGATTGAACAGGACAACGTAGGACCCGGGCGGATATCCGCCCGGGTCCTTTGTCGTGTGATTGTAGCTAGGCCGGCTGAAGGCGTCCGTTCCGCAGCAGGACGGACCGGGTCGCGAGCCGTTCGATGGCTCGGCGATCATGGAGCACCATCAGGCTCGTGCCGGTGAACGAGGCCAGGGCCTCCTCGAACTCCTCCCGGCTCTGCAGGTCGAGATGGTTGAGCGGCTCGTCCAGCACGAGGAAATTGGCGCCGCGAAGGATGACCAGCGCGAGGGCCAGTCGAGCCCGTTCTCCATATGACAGGTCGGTGACCCGTTTCAGGGCGGCGTCACCCCCGAACAGGAACTTGTGAAGGAACGAGCGGGCATCTGATTCATCCATCGCCGCTGCCGAGCGGACATGCCCGACGACGGTCCCCGTCGGGTCCAGGGTCTCCTGCTCCTGGGAGAACCGCCCGATGACGATGCCGGACCCGATCCGCACCGTCCCCGAGTCCGGCACGATGTCCCCGCAGATGGTCCGGATCAGCGTGGTCTTCCCACTCCCGTTCGGCCCGAGAAGGGCGACGCGCTCGCCGCCCCGGAGGTGGAGGTCGATTCCCCGGAGTACCGGCGCGCCGGCGAAGCCGACCTGCAGGTCCTCGACGATAACCACGTCATTGCCGCCGGGCGGTGGGGCGGGCAGATCGGCGGCGACGCCCCAGCGGAGGGCCGGCTTCTCGATCCGCTCGTCGGATTCCAGCATGCGCTCCAGCCGGCGCTCGCGGACGACCGCGGTCCGGATGTACTTCTTCCAGCGGTTGGTGACGACGTGGGTCTTGCCCTCAACTTTCTGGCCACGCTCACTGATCGACCGGATCTGCTGTTCCACCCGGTCGATCATGTCCTGCTGGCGGCGCCAGGCGCTTGCCTGCTCGGCGGCCTCGGCCGCTTTCAGCTCCAGGTAATCCGAGTAGTTGCCGGTAATCAGCTCCCAGTCGGTGTCAAGGTCGTCCATGGCGAGGATCCGGTTGGCGACCCGATCGAGGAACGCCCGATCGTGCGAGACGACGATGGTCGCGCCACGGTGAGTCAGGACAAGCTCCTCGACCGTCCGGGCGGCCTCGAGGTCGAGATGATTGGTCGGTTCGTCGAGCACGAGGATATCGGGCGCCGACGCTATCAACGCCGCCAGCCCGGCACGGGTCTTCTGACCACCGGAGAGAGTGGAGAGCGGAGTCCCCCAGCCAGCTGGGAGGAACATAGGGTCAACCTGGAATCGGCCCATCGTCGCGGCCAGGCGATCCGACGCCTCGTAGCCACCCGCCCCGTCGAACCGTTCGATCGCGGCATCGTACGCCGCCATCGCGTCATCCCCGGAATCCGGGTCGGCGAGGGCCGACGCGGTTCGGCTGACCGCGTCCTGGAAACCAACGAGGCCGTTGGCCGGGACATCGACGAGATCGCCGAGCGTACCGGTCGGCCGGTCGGCGAATCCCTGGCGCAGCGCTCCGAGCCTGATTCCCGGTGCCAGTGAGACCGAGCCGAAGTGGGGCAGACGTTCCCCGGTAAGGATGGCGAGCAGCGTGCTCTTGCCAGACCCGTTGGGACCGATGACGCCCAGCACGTCGCCGGCGTTCACCGAGAATGAGACGTTCTCGAAGATGATCCGGCCGTCGATCTGGCCGGTGAGATTCTGGATGGTCAACATACGTCCGCCCATGGCGAGCCGGACCGGTTTCGAATGCGGTGCACATGACAACGATCCCGCGCGGGGCGCGGCATGAAACAGGGTGGGCAGGCCGGGAGTAGGCTGGCCGCGCAGAGGGAAGGCCGTCCGGCGCCCGCTAGTTCTTCAAAGGAATATCCCTCCGGATGACGAGCGACAGTGCGTCGTGTCTCGGGGAGGGGCGACCCGCGGCGCCGGGGATGGCGACCGCCTGTCTGTGGGGAGCGCCCGTGGCGCTAGTCGATCATCGTACGAGGAACCTCTGGCGGCTGGGCACGGACCGGGGTCCGTCCCCAGGCCTGCCTAGCTTAGACATGCATGGACGATTCTGGCAAGAGCCGCCTCGTTGGGTCGGTCCATGTGCACGAGGCGCGTCAGGCGGACGGCTCCTGACCCGCCCGGAAGAGCGCGTTGAAGAGCACCTTGTACGTGCCGCGAGCCTGCGCCCGGAACTGCGCGCGGAAACCCACCAGGATGACGCGGCCCTGCCCGAGTTCGACCTCGACCAGCGCCGACCGGGACCGGAGATGCTGATCGCCGAGAATCCAGCCGCTCTGGTTGGGGGTTCCTCCAGCCGGGTAGCGTGCGACGGTCGTGGTCCGATCGGTACCGGTGAGTGCCTCGAAGGCCGGGCTGTCATAGAACAGGACTGTCGTATCTCGACGCAGTCCCCAGCCCAGCGGATGGCGGGTGTCGACGACGACCCGGAGCAGTGAGCCGGGGCAGTAGAACTCGGTGTCCTTGAGTCCCTGCAGGACATTGCGGACCGGGAGGGCGAACCGATCGATGACTGGGGTCGCCGTGCCGTCGAGCGCGATGAGTGTCCCGCCACGCTCGGTGAAGCGCTGGAGCTCATCCATGCCTACGGCGCCCAGACCACCCACGTACTCAGGCGGATACGGTTCGTCGTATTTGTTACGGGACGGATTGCCGTTCACGAGGTCGCTGGCCGACTGGTGTGGAAGGACGATGACGTCAAAGCGGTCGTTGAGTTGACCCCTGCGGATGTCGGCGTCGTGAACCGTACTGGCCGGGACCTCGTACTCCTCCAGGATCCATCGCGTCCAGCCCTCGTCGATCGACGGGCTCCAGCTCTGGTAGAGGGCGATCCGCGGCATACGCTGGACGACGGTCTCGGGACGGGACCCGACCGGAATCGCACGGAAGGAGATTCCGGTCTCATGGGCCAGCGCGGTCAGCTGGTCTTCGAGATCGTCACCGGCTTCAACGACGACCGTCCCCGGAGGCAGGTCCGGGACGGTCGTTCCGGTTACCCGACGCACCGTCCGACCGGCCCGCAGCAACCGACTGATCACCCGGATGGACGCATTGGCGTCCGGCACGAATGCGTAGCCTGCTGGAGCTTCCGCGTCTACGGTTCCTGGTACGGTGTCGTTGCGATCCAGCGGGCGGAGGGCCAGACGCGCCGACTCGGTCACCGGCGTCCGGATGGCGCTGGCCCGGACTCCCATCTGGAGCGGGAGCGTGTGGCCCGCGATGTCGTACGGTGCCTGCGGTGGTCCGTCCGGCCACTTCCGCAGGTTGGGATATTCCTGGATCTCGAGCAACGTCTTCGCGAACGTGCCAGCCGGTTGATCCAGCAGGACGACTCGCGTGCCAGTTGGATACTCGACGCCGTCGAGCGTGACAGGCTGGTCGGCGATGTCGACCCGGACGATACCCCGTCGGAGGACGTCGATCAGCTCGCGCGCGGTCCCAGGATCATGCTGGTCCTCGTCACCGGGGATCACGAACGCGTACGGTGCCTCGTCCCGCCGACTGGAGCGGCGATTGATGTCAACATAGTCCGTCAGCCACTGGGTCCGGTTCCGGGCCAGGTGGTCCAGCGCGGCGCGGGCGGCGATCAGGTCGTACTCCACGATGTCGCGCAGTGTCCAGCGCCCGCCCTTCCAGGGCAGCGGATGGTTCCATGACCTGACGGTTGGCGCGAACCGGTCGTCCTTTTTGAGATCGGCCTCACGGATGTCGACCGGCGTGGCGTACCGGCATGACGCCGCCTCGCTGAGCAAGTCGACCGACCCATGGTAATTGCCGTACGCGAGCGACGGGGAGTAGTTGTCGAACATGGCGTGAGTGACCACGCCGGCCTTGCCGGCCGCCGTGAGTCGGCTGGCGATCGCGCTGCCCACGGCCGCGAACTGCTGCTGGATAACCGGGTCCTGGTTTGGGTCCAGCGGATCGATGAAGGGCGGCACCATGAACCGGGCGCCATCCCGGTACATCTGATGCATGTCGAAGACGAGCTGCGGATGCTCCCGGTTGTGGAACGCCACGTAAGACTGGTTCTCGCGCTGGGTGAGCATGAACCAGTCGCGGTTGTTGTCGTGCCCGACGTAGCGATGATAGAGCCAGGGCATCTCGCTGCCCTCGTACTCCGTGCGGAGGGTGCGCCGGTACCAGTCGGCGACCAGCTGGACGCCATCCGGGTTCTGGCTCGGGATCAGGACGGTCACGATCCGGGACAGGAGTTCCGTGGTGTCGGCATCGCTCGCGACGGCCAGCTGATGAGCCAGCTCCAGGGTCATCAGGCAGGCGCCGATCTCGTTGGAGTGCTGGGTTGCCATGATGATCCCGACGGGACAGGCGTCCTCGACAGCCTCGTCGATCTCGTCGAGTGAGCGTCCCACGGGATCCCAGAGCCGACCGAGGAGCTCGCGGTTTCGCGCACGGGCGGGTTCGGTAAGGTTCTCCGGGGCTGAAATCAGGACGGCGATGTGAGGCCGTCCCTCGGTGGAGGTGCCGAGATGCTCAACCGAGACTCGATCCGATTCCATCGCGAGCTGCTCGAAGTACCCGGTGATCACATCCCAGTCGGGAAGGAATCGATCGGCTCCGACCGCGACCCCAAGCCACGCCGAGGGTGAGGTGATCGGAGGTGGAGCGACCCTTCGACGCCGGACGCGAGCGCCGCCTTCATCCTGAAGGGCCTGCTGAACCGTTGAGACCCATGCCTCGTCCACGAGGATGACGCCGCCGTCCGTAACGCGCGACGCAGGCGGGAACACGCCGGACTGGATGCGGGACTTGATCAGATACGGCGAGATTCCCAGGCGTTCGGAAGCCGTCCGCGTCGTGAGGAACTCCCGTGTTTCCGAGATCTTGGCTCGTGGCACCTTGCCTCCCTGAACTGGTCCATTGCCCAGCCCCATGCTAATCCCATGACGTGCGGCGGCGTGGCCGGGGCGCCTTCTCTCCGAACCGTCCAACTGTTCGAGAGAATACGTATTCTGTCTATCCTGGGAAAATCCGGCGATCACCTGACGACGGAGGATCATACCCGAGGCTGGACACCATCGCTGCAGGCAAGGAGAAGCACGGCCACGCACTGGACCGGCGGGGAGGAAGCGCCTATCCCAGCGACGCTCCTTCGCGGGAATCACTTCGAATCCGGAGGACGTACGCCTCGAAGACGTCTTCCCCTTCCAGCCAGGCGCGGGAGAGGCGGTTCATGCCATAGTCGCGCCCCGTGGCAAACCGTTTCCCATCGTTGCCGTAGGCCGCCACCCACCACTCGGCTTCCGCCGCATGAGCGACGTATTCCTCTTCAAGGTCAACGCCGTTCGGGAGCGTCGTGCAGGTGTTTGAGTAGTTGCAGGCAACCCCGTTCACGTAGCGATCGATGTGCGTCGCCTCATGGACGAGCAGCGCCGCGACGACATCCGTCTCTCCCGAACGCAGGAGCTCCTGGTCCACCATGACGAATGAGGCAGACCAGCTCCCGTCGATCGGGGATTGCCTCCCGGAGGCGTAGCCGCTATTGAAGACCAGCCGCTCCGTATCAACGCAGATCGAGAGATCGACCAGCTGATCGAACAGCCTCGCGCCTTCTTCGGTACCTCGCATCAGATCCATGCCGTCGATCAGCCGATCCTGGTCGCCGCCTTCGACGTTCTCACAGATCGGGTAGGCGGCCGCGGACGGGGCCGGATCGAACGCTGGTTCCTCAGCGACAAGCGACACGACAGCATGGAGTCGCTCGCGCGACTCACGCTCCACCGTCTGCCATTGCGGCGTGCCGGACAGTGTCCGCAGCAGGTCCTGGTTGGCGAGCGCGAAGACCGATGTCGTGAGGATCGCGATCAGCATCAGGAGGCGGACAGCCCGTCCGAGTCGCGTTGGAGCGGAGCGTGGGCGTGAGGGAGCCGGGGTGGGCTGGCGCCAGCCAAAACGCTCCTGGTCCTGGTTCAACGGGGGCGGTGCCTGCCGACTCCGCTGATCGACGACGGGCGGAGGTTGGGCGTGGGTTCCGATGGTCGGAGGCCGGTCATAGGATTCGGACGTGATGGGGCGGAACTGGCCGGTTGGCTGGCGCTGGTCGGCCGCACTGTCCGGCGAAGCGTACGCGTGCCTCGGCGGGCGTTCCCGGCGAACGCCGTCGGCCGGCCGGAACGGATGGGTGGAAGCCGGGGCTGGCACCGGGGCATGGTCGGAGTCCGGGAGGCGGCCGGATCTCTCGTCAGTCAACAGGTATCCTCATCCGGTCGGAGCGGGACCCGGCGCCGGCGCGATCAACGAGAGCCGGTACGGCACACAGCGTCACACGGGGGCAGAGTGTCATGGAAAGCGATCACCATGCCGATCCAGTGTACGCCGGGCGGGATGACTTCGGACTTTCCGATGACGACGTGCTCTTCACCGATGATGATTTCGATCCCGATCCGCGTCGCGATCCCCATGTCATGACGGTCCTGGGTCCAGTCTGGCCGGATACGCTTGGGATCACGCTACCCCATGAGCATCTGCTGGCCTGCCCGCCGGCTACCGTCGGGGAAGAGCCGGACTACCGGACCGACGATCGGGATGCCGCGCTCGCGGATGCGGAGTCGTTCTCCTTCGCGGGCGGCGGGACGATCGTCGACTGCACACCGCCGGACAACGGGCGGGACCTGGCTGGGCTGCGCTGGGTCGCCGAGCGGGTCGCGGTCAAGGTAGTCGCGACAGCGGGGTTCCACAAGGAAGAGCACTCCCGCGCGGTGATCCAGGGCCGTGACATCGGTGACCTCGCTGATCAACTCGTCCGGGAGATCCGGGACGGGGACCCGGAAAGCGGCGCCCGATGCGGTCAGCTCAAGGCGGGAAGCAGTCTCGACCGGATCACCGACATCGAGCGCGTCGCGTTCGAGGCTGTGGCACGGGCACACCGAGCGACCGGGGCTCCGATCATCACCCATACTGAAGCCGGGACCATGGCCCGGGAACAGGTCGCACTGCTGGCGTCCTTCGGGGTCGACCCGGTCCGGGTGGTCGTCTCTCATCTCGACCGCCGGCATACTGACTACCAGTATCTCCTTGATGTCCTCGCCACGGGCGCCACCATCGGGTTCGATCAGCTGGGCAAGCCGACGCATGGTCCCGATGACCCCAAGGCCGCCGTGATCGCAAGGCTGTTCGAGGCGGGGTACGGTAGTCAGCTCGTGATCTCCCATGACATCGCCCGCCGGTCACTCAGGCCGGGGTACGGAGGGACGCCGGGGCTGACCTACATCCCGGACCGCTTCCTGTTCATGCTGCTGGACGCGGGACTTTCCGCGACCGCGGTTCGCCAGTTGATTCACGACAATCCGGCCCGAATGCTGACGATCCATCCGCTGACCAGCACGCAATCCATATGATGGAGAAGCCCGACGCCATGCCCTCACGCGACCGACATGAAGTCCCGATCGACGCGCTGGTCTTCGACATGGACGGGTTGCTCGTCGATAGCGAGCCCCTGGCTGACACCTCGATGAAGCTGTTCCTCCAACGGCACGGCCACACGGCGCGGGAGGAGTACGGACCAGCACTACTCGGGCGGCGGCTCCCGGAGGCAGTCGCGCTGTTCGTGGAGTGGTACGGACTGCAAGGGAACTTCGATGACCTGGTCGCGGAGTTAGACCAGCTGCGGACCGAGATGATTACGGGCAACCTCTCGACGATGCCGGGCGCCGCGGAGATCATCGACTTCGGTCGCCAGGCTGGACTGCGGCTGGCGCTGGCAACAAGCAACCGCAGGCACCAGGCGACCATCTCGCTCGAGGAAACCGGGCTGACGGGTCTGTTCGACGCCGAGGTGACCGGCGATGAGGTCAAGCGGGGCAAGCCTGCCCCGGACATCTTCGCGCTTGCCGCCGAGCGGATCGGTGTTGATCCGGTGCGATGCGTGGTCTTCGAGGACGCACCGGCGGGTGTGGCAGCCGCAGCGGCTGCGGGGATGCGTAGCGTGTTCGTTCCCAGCGGATATTCGGTCGACGCCGAGCTACCGATCGCGCCTACGATCACGGTCAGCAGCCTGTTCGACGGGATCGAGTGGCTGCGAGGGCAAGGGGTCGGGAGCGGCGTCCCGGAGTGACAAGCGACCGGAATGACGACGCGGGCACCGGGTGATTCGGTGCCCGCGTTTTCGTTGTCCTGACTGCCTGATCAGGCGGCGATCGGAGTCTGGTCAGAGCCGGTGGTCACTGGACGACTGACCGGCCGGATCGGGCGGAACTCCGGGCGGGGGGACGTGCTGACCGGGCGAGTCGTCCTGCTCAGGAAGGGGCTGACGACCATCGGAAGCATCGAGAGGACAAACAGGCCAAGGACCACGGTCACGATCATGTCACTCATTACGGGGCTCCTTCTGGCGGGATCGTTCAAGCACTCTGGGTCAGCATTGGTAGTTCGGTACGGGGCGGCTCCGAGGGCCGCGTCGCTGTTCCGTATGCCTACTATGTTAGAGACGATCTATTGCCCTCATATGCTTCACCCATGACGACGATGTGACGGGATTTCCGGGGCTGTGACGGGTCCGTTATGACGACTTCGCCTGGCGCATGGTGACATGAACAGCGACACGCGGCGGATTCCACAGGGTAAGTCGCCGTCAGCGCCGTCGCCCTGACCAGGCCCGCCGGCTGAGCCCATCCCTCGTCAACGCAGACACGCCACCGTGACGCCCCGTGGGGTGTCTGGTCAAGGTGCAGGAATTCGAGAGAGTCTTCGAAGGCTTTCGGCGTAAGACGAGAGGTCACTAACCACTGTGTGAGGCAGGAACGACGATCGGTCGCGTGCATGGCACCCGACCGATCGTCGTTTGAGCAGGTTGTTTGGCCGTCAGGCAGGACTCGCCGCGGCCTGGTCTCGGCTGATGAGGGCCTCGGCCGTCTCGCGGAGCCCGTTCGGGTCCGCATCTGGGCGGGCGATCAGGGCGACCTCAAGGACCTCGTCGAGCGAATCGACCATGATCAGGTTGAGACCGGCCTTGACCAAGTCGGGTAGCTCGCTCAGATCCTTGGCGTTGCGCTTCGGCAGCAGGAACGTCCGGACCCCACCCCGGTGCGCCGCCAGCGTCTTCTCACGCAACCCGCCGATCGGCAGCACCTTGCCGCGCAGCGTGATCTCTCCGGTCATCGCGAGGTCCTTCCGGACCGCCCGCCCGGTCAGGGCGGAGACCAGCGCCGTCGCCATCGTGATGCCGGCCGAGGGGCCGTCCTTCGGGATGGCCCCGGCCGGGATGTGGATGTGGATGTTGTGCTTGTCGAAGAAGGCCGGCTCGCGGCCGAACAGGTGGGCGCGACTCCGGGCGTAGCTGATCGCCGCCCGGGCCGACTCCTGCATGACGTCCCCGAGCTGCCCGGTCAGCACGAGGTCGCCCTTGCCTTCCATGATCAGGACCTCGATGGAGAGCAGGTCGCCACCCGTGCTCGTGACGGCCGCGCCGGTTGCGACGCCAACGTCATCGGTCTCCTCCGCCAGGCCGTACTCGTAGCGGGGAATTCCCAGGTACCGCTCGACATCGTCCTCGCCGATGGTCACCCGGGTCGGCACCGCGGTCGGCGCAGCATCCACCGGTTCACCCTCGACGAACGAATCGACGCCCTCCGGCTCCGCGGCAGAGGTGGCACCTTTTGTCTCCGAGTCGCTGTCCGGCGCAGCCACTCCCGCAGCGTCGGAAGCGACCGAGCCGGATTCACCTCCCTCGGCATCGGCTGCGTCCGCGACGAACGCTGATTCGTCTGCTTCCATCGCGGTGGCGATCTCGCGGGCGACCTTCCGCGCCAGCGATCCGAGTTCGCGCTCGAGGTTCCGGACGCCGGACTCTTCGGTGTACTCACGGATCAGCTTACGGATGGCGCCTTCGGTGATCTCGAGGCGGTCAGCGTCGAGTCCGTGATTGGTCAGCGCCTTGGGCAGCAGGTAATTGCGGGCGATCTCGAGCTTCTCGAGTTCCGTGTACCCTGGAACCTCGATGATCTCCATCCGGTCCCGGAGCGCCGGGGGGATCGGGTCCAGCATGTTGGCCGTCGTGAAGAACATGACTCCGGAGAGGTCGAACGGCACCTCGAGATAGTGATCCGAGAACGACGAGTTCTGCTCCGGATCGAGCACCTCCAGCAGGGCCGACGTCGGGTCGCCCCGGAAGGTGTCGCCGCCCAGCTTGTCGACCTCGTCCAGCACCATGACCGGGTTGCGGCTACCGGCATCACGGAGCCCCTTGATGATCCGGCCGGGCATCGCGCCGACATAGGTGCGGCGATGCCCCCTGATTTCGGCCTCGTCCCGGACACCGCCGAGGCTGATCCGCACATACTCCCGCCCGATCGCGCGGGCGATGCTCCGGCCCAGCGAGGTCTTGCCGACGCCCGGTGGTCCGACGAAGCAGATGATCGGCGACTTCAGGCCCGTGCCAGCGAGCTTGCGCACCGCGACGAATTCGAGGATCCGGTCCTTGACCTTCTCGAGTCCGTAGTGGTCCTCCGCCAGGATCCGGGCCACCTCCCGAAGATCGAGGCGCTCCTCCGTCTCCTGCGACCACGGGATCTCGGTCAGCCACTCGAGGTAGGAGCGGATCACGCCCAACTCGGGAGAGAACGGGTGCTGCTGCTCCAGGCGATCTGCCTGGACCAGGGCCTTGGCCTTGACGTCCTCGGGCATCCCGGCGAGCTCGATCTTTTCCCGGATCTCGCGTGCCAGGGTTTCTTCCGGCGAACCCTCGCCGAGTTCCTTCTGGATCGCCCGCATCTGCTCGCGGAGGAAGTACTCCCGCTGCTGGCGGTCCATCCCCGCCTGCGCCTCGACCTGGATCTGCTGGCGCAGGTTCAGGACGGTTAGCCGCTTCTCGATCAGCACTCCCAATTGGCGGAGCCGCTGGATCGGGTCGAGGACCTCGAGCAGGTCCTGGCGCTGGTCGGGTGTGAACTCCGGCGAGAACGCGATCAGGTCGGCCAGCCAGCCCGGCTCGTTGACGCTCCGGATCGTGTCGAGGACTTCCTCCGGCACGTTCGGCAGCATGCTGAGGTAGCTCTCGACCTGCTCAAGGATGGCGGTCATCGCTGCTTCCGTGTCCGCGCCAGCGGGCAGCTGGTCGTCGTGGCGACGGACGCGGGCGACCGGGTATGGGTCGTCCTGGACCAGTTCCTCGACAAGCCCCCGGCTGACGCCCTGGAGGATGACGTGGCTGTGCCCGCCGGGACGCGTGACGCGCTGTCCCACCTCGGCGATGACGCCAACGGTACAGAGCTCAAACTGCTCTGGAGCGGGGTCACCTTCCGGCGTCCAGCCTGTCGGGTCGTCGTCCACCAGACGATCGTTCCGGATGGGAGGCAGGTCGTCGTCGGCGCCGATCGCAAGCTGAGCGGTAATTCGGTCTATCTCGGCTTCGCCGCTCGCGACGCTATCGCCCGCCGGGCGACCGGTGACTCGCTCAGTCAGGACCAGGACCTGCCGGAGGGGTAGCCGGGAGGCACGGTCGAGTACCAGAGCCGCCTCATCGTCCTCGATCGGAAAGGGAATCGACATGTGCGGCAGGAGGATCGTCTCATCGACGATCAGGACCGGAAGCGCGACCGGTCGGCCGCCCACCGTACGAGTGCGGCTCTTGCGCTGTCGTCGCGGCCGGGCGGGAGCCTCGGGGGATGTCGCAGCCGTCGCGTCGCTCTCTTCAGAGGTAACCGGGGCAGGGGTTACCGGCTCGCCAGCGGTGTTCGCGTTGGCGGACTCATCGCATGTCGTGGCGTCAAGGGGCTTCGGCGTCTTGCCGGAGGACATAGCGTTCTCGATCCTGGCTACACCGGTGCGTGCGGGCCCGGTGCGGGATGACGGATGGCAACCAGCTGTCAACGCATGTCGACAGGTCGGAGGTCCGCCGCGGAACCGTCGGCGGCGCAAGGCCGGGGGCGGTCTGCGATAGGTCAACTGTCAAAGTCTACGCGGAATGCCTTACAGGAGTAGGCGCCGGCCACTCTGCCGCACTGGCTGCGGACAATCGGATTCCCGGTCCCGGTGGCAGTACTTTGCCCCAGTGTTCCGTTCCGGGATGCATGGTTTGATCGCATCCATGAGTGGCGCGCGTGCGAACATGGGCCAGTTACCCTACCCGGTCGCCCAAGCGGACCCGTCTTCGATGGATCACCTGGTTTCGAGCAGGAGTCAGACCATGACGATCGACTCACGAACCCTGCATCAACGCGTTCGCTCCCTCTTGGCCGTCACGATCGTTCTCTGCCTGGTGGTTAGTGGCTGGGCTGGTGGGCGGATCTCCACCGCCGCCCAGATCGACGGGTCGACGTACGTCGACCCGACGTACGGGTACACCCTGTCCTGGGATGACGCGATCTGGAGTGTCATCGACGACGCCGGTGGCGACATCGCGCTCGAGAGCGACCTCGTCCAGGTGTTCTTCCAGTCGGGGCAGTTCTACGACGGCGACGCCGTGGCCTGCCGCGATGATCTGGTCGCCCGCCTGCCGGACGATGCTTCGGTGGAGTCCGTCGAGGCGTTTGCTGACGGTGAAGGACTGGAGTCGGATGCCGCTGACCGGGCCTGGAGCACGCTGGCGGTCGAGTTGAGCGAGGCGAGTGTCAACGACGCCACCTCGATCATCGAGCGCATCGAATGCCGAACACTCGTGGTCGAGGAGGCGGTGCTCGCCATCACCTGGATCGCTCCGCTGGACGACGCGGAAGGGGCGATCGCTGAGGCGGAATCGCTCCTCAGCGGCCTGGAGACCCCGAACAATGGGGGAGAACCCACCGCCGGTCTCGGCGAGGACCGCTACGACGATCAGGACTATGGCTTCACGATCGAGTGGGACCCGGAGGCCTGGAGCGCGTTCGTTCCGGTGGATACCACCTTCGGGCTGGACAGCGGCGTCAGTCTGATCACGTTCGACCTGCCTACCGATTTCGCTGGAGACGCCGAGGCTTGTCTTATCGCCTCGGTGGAAACGCTCCGCGAGTCACCGGGGCTCGAGGAACTACGCGACCTGCAACGCGATGGGCAGGATGAAACCGGCGAGGGCGACGCTGGCTGGATTTCCGCAGCGTTCGAAGCGGACTACGGTGCCTCCCAGCGCTTCGTCGAGATTCGCTGTGCCTCGCTGCCGGGAGAGGCTGCCGTTCTCCGTGCCCTCCATTCCGGCCCACTGGAGGCATGGGAAGACGAAGCCGAGCTTGCGGCGCCGGTGTTCGCGTCGTTCGCTCTGCCATCGAGCGATGCCACTCCGGTCGCCGAGCCAGCCCCCAGTACACCGGTACGGGCCGGAACGCCGGAGTCGGACGACGCGGCGACGTCAGGTGATCCGGTTACCTTCCAACCGGAAAGTGGTGAGTGGAGCCTTACCTACGATGGCTCGCTCTTCACGCCGCTCGATGCTGGGCTCTATCAGACGGTTGACCTCGCTCTGTCAGGGCCACAGACCGTCGTCACGTTCCAGTCAGTCGAGACCTCCGATGATCCGGCCACCATCCTCGCCAATCGTGTAGCGACGGAGATCGGCGACGTCGATTCCGACGCCGCGCTCGCCGAGCCGCCAATAGGGACAGTGGACGGCGCGATCGGCGCGACTTATGAGGTGACCGGGCAGGGAGATGAGGCGGGTGCGCGCGGGGTGATCGTCGTCCCGACCGGGACGGGCGTCGTCATCGTCCGACTGTTCGGTACGCCAGAATCCTACGAGGCCGACTATGAGGCGCTATCGACGCTGATGGACGGCCTAGAGGTCACTGACTAGAACATTGTCGGTTAGTGCCTACACGGGCAAGAGCTCGAGAACAGGATGGGAACAGGAGCGGGCCGGCGAGAAATCGCCGGCCCGCTTCCATTTCCGGGTTACGCGCCAATCTCCGCTAGCGGGCGACCGGGACCTTGTCTCCGGCCTCGGTGATTGGAAGATTCACGGGCTGCCCGGTCACACCGTCCCGCCACGCCATCACGTCGCGAGCGGCGGAGGCGATACCGGCGGGATCGAGGCCGGCTCGGGCGCGAAGGACGTCCTGCGACGCCTGCTCGAAGACTTGGTCCGGGATCGCGATGACCCGGACGGGTGTTGTGCGCTGGTTCTGGCTCAGGCATTCCAGCACCGCCGCACCGAACCCGCCGACAGCGACGTTCTCCTCGACCGTGACGATCGCGCCACAGCGGTCGGCCAAGTCAAGAATTAGTCGCTCGTCCAGCGGCTTGATGAACCGCGCATTGACGACGGTCGCCGAGATCCCGTCCGCCCGGAGAAGCTCCGCCGCACGCTCAGCCGCCAGAACCATGGCTCCGCACGCCACGATCGCGACATCGTCGCCCTCCCGCAGGACTTCCGAGCGGCCGATCGGCAACGCGTGCATCGGCTCGTCAATCGGCACCCCCACACCAGCCCCACGCGGATACCGGATCGCGCTCGGCCCGTCGAGCTTCAGCGAGGTCGCCAGCATGTGGCGCAGCTCGGCCTCGTCCTTTGGCGCCATGACCGTCATGTTCGGCATGCAGCGGAGGTAGGACAGATCGTAGATGCCGTGGTGAGTGCGGCCGTCGTCGCCGGCGAATCCCGCCCGGTCCATCGCGAAGACGACAGGCAGCCGCTGGAGACAGACGTCGTGATAGATCTGGTCGTACGCTCGCTTGAGGAACGTCGAGTAGATTGCCGCGATCGGCCGCATGCCCTGTGTCGCCATGCCAGCCGCGAAGGTGACGGCGTGCTGCTCGGCGATGCCCACATCGAAGGTCCGGTCCGGGTGGACCTCGCCGAACAAGCCCACCGACGTTCCGGTCGGCATCGCCGCGGTGATGGCGACGATCCGGTCGTCCTCGTTCGCCAGCTCGATGGCGGCCGCGGCGAACACGTCCTGGTATTTGGGTGGTGTCGGTGCCTTGGCCTTTTCAGTTCCGACCGGCGCGACTTTGGGGCGGGCCGAAACGGCGTGGCTCCGCTCGTGGTCGTCGGCGGCCGGCGCATAGCCGCGGCCCTTCTCGGTCACGACGTGGAGGAAGACCGGACCATCGACGTTGACCGCGTTCTGCAGCGCGTCGATGACGTCACGGAGGTTATGCCCGTCGATCGGTCCGAGATAGGTGTACCCAAGCTCTTCCCAGATCATGCCGTGGACCATGAACGCCTTGACAGAGTCCGTCAGGCGCTTGCCAAGGTCGACCATCATGTCGCCCTGCGGCATCCTCTCCAGGAGCCGCTCCAGCTCGTCCTTGGCCCGTCCGAATCGACGATCCGTCCGGACCTTGTCGAGGTACTTGCTGAGCGCTCCGACATTCCGGGCGATCGACATCTCGTTGTCGTTGAGGATGACGGTCATCGGGATGCCGAGATGTCCGCCGTTGTTCAGCGCCTCGAATGCCATGCCACCCGTAAGCGCACCGTCACCGATCAGGGCGACGGTACGGGGACGCGAACCGGCATCATGACGGAGATGGTCGGCGACGGCCATGCCCAGTGCCGCCGAGATGCTGGTGCTGGCGTGGCCGGCACCGAAGGCGTCGTGCTCGCTCTCGTCACGGGAGAGGAACCCCGAGATCCCGCCTTCCTGACGCAGCGTATGGAAGCGGTCCAGCCGTCCGGTCAGCAGCTTGTGGGCGTAGGCCTGGTGCCCGACGTCAAAGACGAGATGGTCACGCGGGGAGTCGTAGACGACGTGCATCGCCACGATGAGCTCGACCGGACCCAGACTGGCACCGAGATGCCCGCCGTTGATCGCCACCTTCTCGATTAGCTCGGCGCGGATCTCCGCCGCGACCTGCTCGAGCTGGGCGATCGTGAGGTCCTTGAGGTCGGACGGGCCGGTGAGTCGGCCCAGAATAGTCTCATCATGACCGGGACGATCGGTCCGGCCCGGCCGCCCCTTGGCCGCCGTGGTGTCTCGCCGGGTCGATTCAGTCATCTGCACGTCCTTGGATTCACGGTTGGAGTCCCGGCAGGCCGGCGCGATCATCGCGACCCGGCGGGCCGTCCGGGGGTGGAGTCGTCGTCTGGACTGGCCCCTGACCATTGCAGTGTAGGCCAGCCAGGCTCCTGAGGCACGAACGGCGCCCCCACTGAACGCGAGCCAGCGCAAACCTCATCTTCCGTAGACGGTGGTCCGTCGCGGAGTGTCACGCCTCGGGCTTCGAGCTGGTCGATGAATACTCGGAGTCCCTGAGTCTGACCCTTAATTTTGCGACCGAGAGAACCTGCCCGGGCATTCGCACGTAAACAGGACATCGGCAAGGTTCCCCTCCGGAACAGCCCGGATTCCGGCTCTCGATACGGAGCCACTTCCGGTCTCATGTTCGCCGCCTTGCCTGTGATGTGACCTGACGAGCGCGGTTCTGTGAGGCAATGCCCAGTCGCATTGCAGCAGGTCCGGGTGCGTCGGATGTGGCCGGTCGGCTCCCGTCCGATGGCACACGGATGGCGGCTGGATTTCAGACCGCCAAAGGAGAGGTACGTCGCGATGCGTGAGCCATCTTTTACCAACGGATCCACTGGGAGGACCGGCTCCGGTTCGCCGGTAAGCCGGACTGGTCCCGGGCCGCAGCCGCTGGCCCGCACGGCCATCGTCCATCGCGCGGGGGGGACGGCGCGGCCCGTGGCGTCGCAGGAGAATGCGCGCATTCTCCGTCAGGCGCTGGCGGAGGACCCAGGAGCTCCAAGCGATCTCTGGATGCCGCACCAGCCGGCCGTTCGCCAGCGGGTCGGGCCGACCATCAAGGCCCTGCGCCTTCGCAAGGAGCTGAGCCTGCACCAGCTCGCCGAGACCGCTGGCGTCTCCCCGTCCCATCTCAGCCGGATCGAGCGCGGCCTGACCGTACCCTCCTATGAGGTGCTCGATCGCATCGCGGACTCCCTCGGGTCGGACCTCCGCCAGCTTCGCCACGAAGAAGAGCGGGCTCGGGCGGTCGACGGTGAGCTGGAGCAGCTGTTCGATTACTTCGACATGCCTGGACCGACGCGCGCTGAACTGCTGCACCTCAGCAACCGGGCCAGGGCCGACATCGCCCGTGCCCTCCACCGGGCGATCCGTCGGACGGCCTGACCCAACGGGACGGGACCTCGAGAACGAAGAAGCGGCGCCAGGAACCGCCCTGGCGCCGCTTCTTCGTTCTCCGTTGGATGATGGGCTTCGTCGCCCGCCATACGCTACATGATGAGGCGTACTTCCAGCGTTTCATCGCCCTCGTTGACGGTTTCCCAGGATGCCGTTGGGTCCCAGTCGGCGAGGTCCTCTACGGTCGTCTGGCGCTCGCTCGTCACGGACAGGGTAAGCCGGTGGTCGTAGTACTCGCGGACCTCCGCGCGGAGGACCTCAGGCCGGGACAGGATGTGTCGCTGGATGGACAGGGCGACCGCCGCCCGGGGAACGCCATTCATGATCAGCGTCGTGCGCTGTTCGGCGACCGGGGCAGTCGGGGCTGCCCCGACTGCCGTCTCTTCACTGGAGACGACGTGCAGCCCACTCTGAGAGGAAGTGTGCGCGTCCGTATCCTGGGAGGGAGCCGACCGCGGGACGGCGCCCATTATCGTTCGCGGTGCAGTAGCTGCTGACGCAGCAGTCCCCTCAGTTGCACTATCGGCTGCAGTTGAACTATTCCTGGTGGCGGTGGTGGTAGCAACAACACGGAGTTCGTCCTGTGACACGGTGTTGGCGTTCGGGAGACGGGATGCGTTGGGCGGGTTCCCATTGGTCGCAGTCTGGATACCCGTCTGTTCCGTACCTGGGGTGTCTGCCTCCGCCGACACAGAGGTCGGCTCGTCCTCGGTCATCGAGGGGTCCGAGCCATGCTGCGTCCCGCTATCCGCTTGCGGTGTCTCGGCGTTGTCGTCCGCTACGCCCTGATCCACTGTGTCGGAGGCGGGGGCTTCGCCCAGGACGATGTCGGTTGAATTGCCGGTCCCCGTCTCCGCGGCTCGGGAGCCACCCTCGGTGCCGGCCTGGCCCCCTCTCGGCGCAGCATCCGACGAAATCCACGTCTGAGCGTTGCTCTCGACCCGGGCTGCCTCACTCCCTGAGCCAGGGGAAGGCTCACTGGTTGCGGTCTGCTCGGCAACGTCACTGAGCGATTGAGGGGAATCCGTCATCGGCACGACGGGGTCCGATTCGGCGGTCTCCGGGTTTGAGGTTTCCGTCGGCGTCCCGGATACGGGAGCGGTGTCTGGCTCCGGCGCGTGATTCGCCGCGCTGGCACTACTGTCGTGGAACGATGGGAGCGCGCCGGTCGATGGTGCGGAAACGGACGGGGCGAAAGCACCGGCCGATACCTCGTCACGAACGTTCTCTGCATCGGTTCGCAGGGCATTGGAACCGGTTCCGAGCTCTCCCAGCCCGGCGCCGCTTCCAAGACGATCCGTTGCCGGCAGGCCGGTCGGCTCAATCATGAACTCGACCTGCTCCAGGGCCTCCGAGACGCGATGGGCGAGGCGTTCGGTCGCCTGCTGGATCGTCATGACATCGTCCAGAAGCTCGGCCAGGACGGCGCGCTGTCCCTCGCGCTCCTGCGCCTGGCTCTGGCGCACCTCGAGGATGGTGGTCGTCGCTTCCTCGCGCCGCTCGGCCGCTTCCCGGATCATCAGGTTGGCGCGCCCGATGCTCTGCTGGATAAGGTCGTCGAAGGATTCGTAGAAGGCGACACGCTCGCGGAGACGGTCAACCTCGGAACTGCCAGCCATTGGCGCCAGCGAGGACGCGGCCTGCTCACCCTGATTTCGGGGAGTAGGGGCCGCGTGGGGGGCAGCAGAGCTTGCGGGCCGGGCGGGGGAATCCGACATCGGGTCTACCTCGTTGCGGGGTGCGAGCGATGCCCCGGCGGTTGGGCGATCCCGGCCTGCTTTGCCAGGGCCGGAAGCCAACGCCGCGACGCTAGAACGCAGCGAGTGTATCAGTCCTTCCATCGAAGCTGGGACGTTTTCCGCATAGATAGCGGGTGATTCGCGAACGTTCCTCCCGGGCGAACCGTTGGTCTGTCGCGGGTACACTTCCGGTGTGACCTTTCGGGACGGCGGCTTCCATCCTCCTGACCCCGTAGCCGGTCCGGCCCGTGACGGCCTGCCCGGTTCTCCGCCTTCCACTCTCAGCCGGGAGCATCGAAATGACCGAGGTCCGCGTCCGCGACCCCCGCACGCCCGCCGCGCGGCATGTTTCCTCTAACACCTATGTAGACGCCGCCCGTGATCACCTCCTCGTCTACGACGGGTCGATGGGTGCCACGATCCTCAACATGGAGCTGCCCGTTGAGGTCTATGGTGGCAAGGAAGGGTGCAACGAGGCGCTCGTCCTCTACAGCCCCGACATCATCTCCGGACTTCACGCCCAGTTCATGGAGGCTGGCGTCGATGTGCTGGAGACCGACACGTTCGGCGGCAGCCAGATCAAGCTGGAGGAGTACGGGCTCGGCGACAAGACCTACGAGGTCAACCGGAAAGCGGCCGCGCTGGCCCGCTCGGTCGCCGACCAGTATTCAACGCCCAGCCGCAAGCGATTCGTCGCCGGGTCGATCGGCCCGAGCGGTCTCCTGCCGGCTTCGGAAGACCCGATGCTCGGCCAGCACCGGTTCCAGGCCGTCGTCGACCTGTTCCTGGACCAGATCCGCGGACTGGTCGACGGCGGGTCTGATGTACTGATCATCGAGACCGTCCAGGACATCCTTGAGCTCAAGGCGGCGATCCACGCCGCTCTCCGAGTGCGGGAAGAGAACGGGATCGCTATCCCCATCCATGCGTCGATCACGCTGGACACCTCCGGCCGGATGTTGCTCGGGACCGACATCGCCGCCGGGCTTGCGATCCTCGAATCGTTGCCGGTCGATGTCATTGGGCTGAACTGCTCGACCGGGCCGGAGCATATGCGCGAGCCGGCCCGCTACCTGGGTGAGTACAGCACCCGACCGGTCGCGATCATCCCGAACGCCGGCATTCCCATCAACGTTAACGGGCTGGCGGTCTTCCCGATGGAGCCGGAGCCGATGGCTCGGCAACTCCGGGAGATGGTCGACGACTTCGGCATTGGAATCGTCGGCGGATGCTGCGGGACCACGCCGGATCATCTCCGCCACGTGGTCTCCGAGATCGAGCGACGGCCGACCCAGAGCGCCCCGGCCCGGCCGGAGCGACCCCGCGTCGCGATCGCCTCGATGCTCCGGGCCGTTGATCTCAAGCAGGACCCGGCTCCCCTGATCGTCGGGGAACGGGTCAACACGCTCGGTTCCCGCAAGGTCAAGCGACTGGTCCTGTCCGGCGACGACGAGGGCATCATGGCCGTGGCCCGCGGTCAGGTCGAAGAGGGCGCGCACGCCCTCGACCTCTGCGTCGCGCTGACCGAGCGGACCGACGAGGAAGAGCGGGAAACGCTTCGCACCCTGGCCAAGAAGCTGGCACTGAACGTCGAATCGCCGCTCGTGCTGGACTCGACCGAGCCGCAGGCGATCCTCGATGCGCTGGAGCAGTACCCGGGCCGAGCGATCATCAACTCCATCAACATGGAAGACGGACGTGGCAAGATCGACACCGTGATGCCGATGGCGCTGGCCCATGGTGCCGCCGTCATCGCGCTCACGATCGACCAGGACGGGATGGCCAAGACCGCCGACCGCAAGGTCGAAGTCGCGAAGAAGATCCACGAGTTGGTCGTCGGCGAGTACGGGCTGGCTCCGGAAGCGCTGATCTACGACGCCCTGACCTTCCCCCTGACGACCGGGGACCCGGAGTTCCAGAACTCCGCGATCGAGACGATCGAGGGCATCCGCCGGATCGAGGAAGAGCTGCCAGGGGTCCTGTCGATCCTTGGCGTCTCCAACGTCTCATTCGGCGTCAATCCAGTGGCCAGGCGCGTCATCAACGCCGTCTTCCTCTACCACGCGATCAAGGCCGGTCTGGACCTCGCCATCATCCACCCGAGCCACGTCATCCCCTTCGGAGAGATCCCCGACAACGAGCGGGAACTGGCCGAGGACCTCGTCTTCAATCGCCGACCGGACGCGCTCCAGCGGGTGATCGAGCACTTCGAAGGCCGGACGGAAGAGGCCAGCGGCGGGCCTGACCCAATGGCCGATATGGACGCCCGGCAGCGACTGCACTACCAGATCGTCTTCCGGAAGCGGGAAGGCGTCGAGGCGAACGTCGACCAGGCCGTCGCCGAGTCCGGCGACGCGGTCGAGGTCCTGAACAACGTCCTGCTGCCGGCGATGAAGGAGGTCGGCGACAAGTTCGGCTCCGGCGAGCTGATCCTACCCTTCGTCCTCCAGTCCGCTGAGGTGATGAAGAAGGCCGTCACCCAGCTGGAGAACTACCTGGACCGGGTCGAGGGAACGACCAAGGGAACGGTCGTCCTCGCGACGGTGTTCGGCGATGTCCATGACATCGGGAAGAACCTCGTCAACACGATCCTCAGCAATAACGGCTACACCGTCCATGACCTCGGCAAGCAGGTCCCGATCAGCACGATCATCGACAAGGCGCGGGAGGTCAATGCGACCGCCATCGGACTGTCGGCGCTGCTCGTGAGCACCAGCAAGCAGATGCCGCTCTGCGTCAAGGAACTGCATCATCAGAGCATGGACGTCCCCGTCATCATCGGCGGGGCGGCGATCAACCGGGCGTACGCGCACCGGACGCTGTTCGTCGCGGAGGACGTGCCCTATGAGCCGGGCGTGTTCTACGCCAAGGACGCTTTCGAGGGATTGTCGCTCATGGACCGGATCGTCGTCCCGGATGAGCGCAAGTCACTGGTGACCACCACCGTGGACGCGGCCCGGGTCAGTCTCGGCAAGGTCGGCCGGCAGGCGTTCTCCGTGCCAGCGGAGTCGACGCAGGTCGACGGCATCACGGTGCGGCGGCTGCCGGAGAGCGACATCCCTGTCCCGCCGTTCTGGGGCGTCCGGGAGGAGCTGGAAAACCAGATTGATCTCACGGACATCTGGCCACACCTGGATCTGAAGACACTGTTCCGGCTCCACTGGGGCGGCAAGGGGGTCAAGGACCAGGCGTGGGAGGACCTGCAGCGGGAGGAGTTCCTGCCGCGGCTGATCGAACTCCAGCGAGACGCGATCGCCAACCACTGGCTGCGGCCCCGGATCCGCTACGGGTACTTCCCGGCCAATAGCTCCGGCAACGACCTGATTGTCTACGACCCGGTCGACCAGGACCGCGAGATCGAGCGATTCACCTTCCCGCGCCAGCCGGGCCGGGAGCGCCTCTGCCTGGCCGATTACTTCCTGCCGGTCGAGGCGGGCAAGCGGGATGTCGTCGCGTTCCAGATCGTGACCGCTGGCCGGGAAGCGACCGAGCATACGGAAGCACTGCAGGCCAGCGGGGAATACTCCTCGAGCTTCTACGCGCACGGGCTGAGCGTGCAGACGGCCGAGGGGCTGGCCGAGTGGATCCACCAGCGGACCCGCCAGGAACTGGGAATCGGTGAGGAGACCGGCAAGCGGTACTCCTGGGGCTACCCGTCCTGCCCGGACCTGGAGCAGCACGCGATCCTCGAGCGCATCCTGGACTCCAGGAAGCTCGGCATCACCGTCACCGACGGTTTCCAGTTCGAGCCGGAGCAGACGACAGCCGCGATCGTGATCCATCACCCGGACGCAAAATATTTCGCCCTGAGCCGCGCCGGCCTGTTCGAGGACGCGTAGCGATGACCGCACCGCAATCGCCGCTTCCGCCACTCGACGCCCACCGCCTGCTGGCGTGGGCGCCTGGCGTGCTGACGGCGACGCCGACGGTCCTTCAGGCACTCGTCGGGAACGTCGAGAGCACGCTGCTACGGCAGCGCCCGCTCCCCGGCCAGTGGTCACCAGTCGAGGTGATCCACCACCTGCTCGACTGTGAACGGTTGATTTTGCCGGTCCGCATCCGCGCGCTGCTCGGTGGCGCGCGGGAGATCCCGGCGATCGACGAGAACGCCATCAAGTGGGACCTGGGCAGGGACCCAGCCGCCCTGGTCTCCGAGTTCGGCGACCTGCGCCTGGATACGCTAAGCCTCATCGCCAGGCTCAGCCCGGATGATCTCGACCTTGGAGCCACGCATTCCGAGTACGGACCGGTCACTATCGGGCAGATGCTGGCCTACTTTCCGGCCCATGACCTGACCCATCTCCAGCAGATCGAGCGGGCCCTGCTGCAGCCGTTCGTGCCACTCGCGGGTCCATGGACGCCGAACATCGCCGACATGGTGATGCGCTAGCGGCGGACACGGTAGGGGGCCTCGGGCCCCGGTGTCCGTCGCTGTCCATGTACCCGGCGACGCGGGACAGTCGCGCCGCCGGGTACACTCTCCCGCGCTCGAACACTCGCCCGCCCGCGTCCCGCCAGCTAGGACGCCAGCGCCGCACGAACGGACCCCGACGCCTCATGTCCACCAAGCCGTCCTGTTATTCGGTCACCACCGCTATTGACTATCCCAACGGTGCGCCGCACATCGGCCACGCGCTGGAGAAGGTCGCAGCCGACGCCTCCGCTCGCTACCACGTTCTCAGGGGCGACGAGGTGGCCTTCGTCATGGGCAATGACGAGAACAGCCAGCACGTGGTGGTTGCGGCCCAGAACAACGGGATGCTGCCCGGCCCGTGGACCGACGCCATGGACGTCGCGTTCCGTCGGGCCTGGGACGCACTGGACGTCCGCCCGACCGACTGGGTCCGGACGACGGAGGAGCGTCACAAGGTCGCTTCCCGCCAGCTCTACGAGCGGGTCATGGCGTCCGGGAATATCTACAAGGCGTCCTACGCCGGGTTCTACTGCCCGAACTGCAACAACTTCTACGCCGAGGAAGACCTGGTCGACGGGCGATGCCCCAACCACCCCAGCCTCACGCCGGAGTATCTCGAAGAAGAGAACTGGTTCTTCCGGCTTTCGGCGTTCAGCGACCAGCTACGCGAGCTGATCACCGGGCAGGAGGACTTCATCGTGCCGGCCCACCGCAAGGCGGAGGTGCTGGGCTGGATCGACCAGGGGCTCCGTGACTTCTCGGTGAGCCGGGCCGCGCGCAAGGACGGCATCCCTTGGGGCATCCCGATCCCCGGCGACGAGTCGCAGGTGATGTACGTCTGGTTCGACGCCCTGACCACGTATCTGACCGGGATGGGGTATGGGACCGACGAGGCCCGGTTCGAGCGGTTCTGGCCGGCTGATACCCACGTCATCGGCAAGGACATCACGCGGCACCACTGCCTGTACTGGCCCGCGATGCTGATGGCCGCCGGGTTGCCGGTGCCCCGACAGGTCGCCGTCCACGGGTGGCTGACGCTCGACGGTAAGCGGATCTCCAAGACGACGGGCAACACGATCGACCCGGCGGAAGTGGTCGCCGAGTTCGGCTCGGACGCCGTCCGCTACATGCTGCTCCGCGATGTGTCGTTCTCCAGCGACGGTGACTTCTCGCGCCAGTCGCTGATCCGTCGGTACCGGGACGACCTTGCCAACGACCTGGGCAATCTCCTCAACCGCGTCGTCGCGATGGTCGGGCGATACCGCGGCGGGGTTGTCCCGGCCGCAGGCGAGCCGGGGCCACTCGAGGACGACCTGATCCGGGTGGCGACCGTTGCCCGGGACCAGGCGGAAGCGCACCTGGCAGCTTGGTCTCCGGACCGGGCCCTGGAAGCGATCTGGACGCTCGTCCGCCGCTCCAATCAGTACCTGGAGGAGCGGCAGCCATGGAAGCTGGCCAAGCGGGAGGACGCCCAGTCCGAGCTTGACAGCACCCTGGCCCACGTCGCGGAGGCGGCCCGGGTCATCGCCATCCTGGTAGCGCCGTTCATCCCGCGCGCCGCGGCGGGGATCATGGCCCAGCTCGGGTTGCCGGCACCAGCAGCTGGAGACTGGGAGCGAGCCTCGTTCTGGGCTGGACCGACCGTCACGGAACTTGCCCCGGCCGGCCCGCTTTTCCCGAAGCTTGACGACGCGGTCATTGCGGAACTGGGGTAGAACGTCCCATCAAGGGCTCCCCGCGTTAGGGAAGCCGCTGACGATCTGCTCTCCTACCGGGATGTCGACGAAAGCATCGAGAAGCCCCGGTCCGTCACGCGGATCGGGGCTACTTTTTGCTGATCAGTCGAGGGCCCGCCGCTTATCCGCCACGTGGCGGATCAGACAGGGCAACGAGCAGGACAACCGGGCAAGACGGATCTCGCCCGGCCTTCATTTCCGGACCATCGTCAGGGTCGGAGTGCGGCGGTCAACGGCGCCAGGCGCGCCAGCTCGTTCAGGACGCGGTCGAGCATGGACCGGTGGAGCTCGGACGGGTGGAAGGTCCGCTCGTCGCCCTCGCCCGTCATCAGGGAGGCGACGCCGCTGATCGTGACCGAGCCGGCGACCGCGATCATCTTCAGTGTGGTCAGGGTCGGCAGCAGGCCGACCGCCGCGCGAACCCCGCCGCTCGCGCCGCCGTAGGTCACCATGCTGACCGGCTTGTACGCCCATTCGGCAGACAGAAAGTCGATCGCGTTCTTCAGCGACCCGGGTGCCCCATGGTTGTACTCGGGGAAGACGAAGACGATCGCGTCGGAACCACGGATCTGCTCACTCCAAGCCTTGGTGTGGTCCCTCGTGTAGCGGCTGTGGACCGGGTGCTCCGGCTCGTCGAACAGTGGCAGACCCAATTCGCCAAGGTCCGTGATCTCGACCGTGAATCGGCCAGTTGCCCGGGCCGAATCCGCGACCCATCCACCGATGTACGGACCGACCCGGCCGGGACGGGTGGTCGCGATGATGATGCGAAGACGGGGAAGCGGTTGCGTCGGGGGATGGGTCACGCGGCAAGACTCCGGTTTCGGAAGACATATCCAGTAGCGAAATACACAGAAAGTGGGAACTCAGATCGCCCGGTCAATCGAGGCCCTCGTCGTCCGCGTTAGCGGTTCCGGTAGCGCTCGTGATCCAGGTACCCTTGGAGGATGACGGCGGCCGCGACCGCGTCAATCCGGGTCTTGCGGTCGGCCCGGCGGGTCCCCCCGGCGATCAGGGTGCGTTCGGCGATGGCCGTCGAGAGCCGCTCGTCCCAGTAATCCAGCGGGAGATCCAGATCTTCGGCCAGGGCATCGGCATATCCCCGCACGTCGGCGGCCTGAGGTCCTTCACGCCCGCTCATCCCGGTCGGCAGCCCGGCGACGAGGCGGCCGACCCCGAAGCGGGCAATGACCCGGCGGAACTGGTCCCGGTCGTTCGGGCCGCGCTCGATAAAGTCAACTGGCGTAGCGATCAGCCGCGTCTCGTCGCTGACGGCGACGCCGATCCGCCGGCCGCCGACGTCGATGCCGAGGATGGTTCCCTCTACGTGGCGATCAGCGAGCGTCGGCAGCCGATCCGGCAGCGTCGACGGGATGAACGCTGGAAGGGCGTCGGCCGGGTGCTCTCGACGGCCGCGCTGGCGCCCTCGATCGTTCCTCCGACTCATTGGCGGACGACGACGTCGATGCGGTCGGCGGACGACGGCATCCGGTCCGGCAGCCAGCCCGGGGAGTAGGAGACGTCGTAGGACGCGAAGCGCGTGTCTTCGGTCAGGATCGTGTTGACGTCCGAGGGGCTCTCGCCCGCCAGCCGGTCTGCCAGGGCGTCGGCGTCCGCATCGCTCAACGTGGTCTGGATGTTCGCGATGCCCTGGACATCGAGTGACGCCCCCGTCTCCGTCTGACCGGTCACGGTCGTCTGCGTGATCTGCACCGTGGAGGCCGCCAGCGTGCTGCCCGCGGGGACCTGCTGCTCCAGAATGGGAACCAGCTGTTCGGTAGCGGCATTCCGGAGGGCGCGATCTTCGTAGGACAGTACCGTCGCCGTAGCGGTTGCCGTCGTGGAGATCTGCTCGCCGTCGTCGCCAGCCTGGAGGTCGTCAGTGAATGACGGCTCGGAGATGCTGACCGTCGCCGGGATGATCGTGATCCCCGACTCGAGACCGAGGCCCTGCCCGGCGGCGACCTGCTCTCGGAGCGCCGCGGTCGCCTGCTCATGGAGCGCCTGGATGTCCGCAGGCTGCACGACCGGGATCTCGCGGTCCGATCCACCTGTCATGGCCGCGGATCGGTTGCTGTAATAGACCCCGTTCTCCAGCCGACCGCCGACTTCCCCTGGTCCGAGGTTGCCGCCCGTACCGCCGACCGTTGCCTCAACCACCGCTTCGCCACTCCCGAACTCGCTGAGCGCGGGATTGCCGGCGGCAACCGTGACCTCGTTCGTTACGGTGTAGATCTGGTCGTTGATGCCCGTAAGTTCAGTTCCTGCCTCGATCGTGACGGCCTCGGCATTGGGGTTTCGCAGTTCGACCCGACCCATCGCTGGCGCATCCGGTTCCGGCCGGGTCCCCGTCGTCGGGACCGACCCGGTCCACTCGACTTCCGCCTCAATGACCTGCCCCTCGACGACGACGCTCGCTGAGCCGGTCTGTCCGGGCTCGACGATCTCGCAGTCGATGTTGCCGGTCACGCGCCCGGCGGCGAGCGTGACCTCGACCTGGGCCGATGAGAAGACGAACATCCCGAGAACGAGTGTCAGGACCAGGACGGCGGCGATGATCCCGGCCGCGATACCCAGGAGGCCCCTCGTGGAGAGCCCGCCGCCGCGCCCGCTGCCAGACGCGAGACGCGGCCGACCGGTCTCGACGGGACCGCGGGCAGGACGGGCGTCATCGATGGAATCGCGGGATGAGCGACCCTCCGGCGCGTCCGAAGCTCGTCCGGTCTGCGGGGAGTCTCCGGATGGTCGGGGACCGCCTGGCGGTTCATGTGAGAAGGTCGGCCATCGGACTCCGCTGTCTTCCCGCACAGCTCGGCGACTGCCGCTCGACTGGGCGGATCCGTCCTCGAACCCGGACTCATCGGCGGGCAGCGTGCGGTTGGGCACGGGGCCGGGCATCGAGGAAGGACGACCGGAAGGCCAGATGGCTCGCTCGCGCGTCGACATGCGCCGGTCCGGCGGCTGACGCTCGTCAGGGGCGCGGCCGCTCCGGCTCCCGGAATCCAGCGACCTGTTGGGAACCGGCGGAGGGCGCTGATTCCCTTCCCACGAGGGAGGTGGGAGCGGTCGGCGATTGTCATCGGGCTGGTGGTCGGCTCCAAGGACCGGCAACGAGAAGACGCCGGCCAGCTGGACCCGGAGCGGATCGTCGGTCGCCAGCGAGATGTTGATCCGTCGTTGCTGGGCGACCTCCCGCAGGGAGCGGAACTCCGTTCCCGTCAGGAACAGCGGCGACCCCTGCGGGATCTCGAGGACGACCGTGCTGTTGGAGTGCCCCCGGAGCCGGGCAAGGACATCGGGCAGGGTCTCATAGACCGTGACCACGACGGTGGCCTCGCGCCGGGAGTTCTCGAACAGCGGCATAAGCGACTCATCCCTCGTCTACGGTCCGGCCCCGGTCAGGGACCGCAGCCGCGGCATCAACCGGCGGCTCCGGCTGTCTCGGCCACCACGGAGCGTGCGACCCCGATGGCCTCGTCCAGCCGGCTCGCGTCCTTGCCTCCGGCCTCGGCGAGATCCGGACGGCCACCACCGCGTCCGTCCATGGCGCCGGCGGCCTGCCGGACGATGTCGCCCGCCTTGAATCCTGCCCTGACGAGATCCGGGGTGACCACGACGAGCAGACTGGGTGTGCCGTCGGTAACGCTACCGAGGATGATGACGCCGGACCCGATCCGGTCGCGGAGCCGGTCCCCGATCTGGCGGAGTTCGCCCTTCTCGGAGATCTCGATCCTGGTCGCGATAAGCCGGGCACCATCGCTGCCGAGTGATTCGGCGGCGTCGATGAGGGCGTCCACGCGGGTGGCCGCCAGCTCACCCCGCAACCGCTCGATCTCTCGCTCGAGCTGGCGGCTCCGGTCGCGCAGGGCGGCGACACTGTCGGGCAGATTCTCCCGTCCTGCCCGAAGGTCGCGCGCCAGCTCGTCCAGCGTTGCCTGCTCGTCGGCGATCCGGGCAAGCGCGGCGGTCCCGGTCAGCGCCTCAATCCGGCGTACCCCGGATGCGACGCTGCTCTCGGTCGTGATGACGATCGGGCCGATCTCGCCGGTTCGGCCGACATGGGTGCCGCCGCAGAGCTCGCGACTGTACTCGCCGACCTCGACCATGCGGACGACGTCGCCGTACTTCTCACCGAACAGCGCCATGGCGCCGCGCTCGACCGCATCGTCATAGGAGGTGACGTGCGTCTCGACGGCGGTATCGGCGATGACCTGCGCGTTGGCCAGATCCGCGACTTGCCGGACCTGCTCCGGGCGGACGCCTTCCACGCTGGTGAAGTCGAACCGGAGCCGGTCCGGCGCGACGAGTGAACCCGCCTGGTGCGCTTCCTCGCCGAGCACCTGGCGGAGGGCGCGGTGGAGGAGGTGGGTGGCCGTGTGGTTGCGCCGGATCGCCTGGCGGCGTTCGGCGTCAATGGTCGCCAGTGCCTCGTCGCCGACCCGGACGAAGCCTTCAGTCACGACGCCGCGGTGAACGACGACGTCGGCCACTGGCCGCGTCGTATCGTCGACACGGATGACCCCGTCCTCGGTCCGGAGTTCGCCTGTGTCACCGACCTGGCCGCCCGACTCGGCGTAGAAGGGGGTCCGGTCGAGCACGACCTCGACCGCCTGCCCCGCCTCCACCGCGTCGACCTTGCCGTCTGGCGTCGCGAGACCAAGCACCCGGGCCGGGGCGGAAACCGTCGTCGGGTCGTACCCGAGGAACTCGGTCTTCGTGCCGCCCGCCAGCTCGACGTAGAGGTCGGCCCGACCGCGGGCGACATCCTTGAACATCCCGCCGGCTCGTGACGTCTGGCGCTGCTGCTCCATCGCGGCTTCAAACCCGGCCTCATCGACGGTCAGCCCGTACTCGCGGGCCAGCTCGACGGTGAGGTCGTAGGGGAAGCCGTATGTGTCGTAGAGGCGGAACGCCTCGGCGCCGGGGACGACGGTCTCTTTCCGCTCGTGCAACCCGTCGGCCAGGATCTGGAACCGCCCGATTCCGGCGTTGAGGGTCCGGCCGAACGACTCCTCCTCGTGGGTCAGGACGCGCTCGATCTGGCGGCGCCGCTGCACCAGGTTGGGGTACTGGTCGCCGAACTCGTCGATGATGATCCCGGCCATCTCGGCGAGGAACTTTTGCTCGATCCCCATGCGCCGTCCGGCGCGGATCGCGCGGCGGAGGATGCGTCGGAGAACATAGCCACGACCCTCGTTGCCCGGCAGAACGCCGTCGGAGATGAGGAAGGTCCCACCGCGCGCGTGGTCGGCGATGATGCGAAGCGCGCGATCGATCTCGGCGTTGGCGCCGTACGAGTTGCCGGCGAGCTTCGCCGCCCGCTGGATGATCGGCTGATAGAGGTCGCTGTCGTAGACGGAGTGACCGCCCTGCATGACCATCGCCAGGCGCTCGAGGCCCATGCCCGTGTCGACGTGCTGGCGGGGGAGGGGCGCGCGGGACCCGTCCGGCGACTGAAAGAACTGCATGAAGACGTTATTCCAGACCTCCAGGTACCGGGGATTGTCCCCGACCCCGGTGCCGGACCCGTCATCGAACGCGTCACCGAGGTCGAAGTAAATCTCGCTGTCCGGGCCGTTGGGGCCGCTGTTGCCGACCGGCCCCCACCAGTTGTCCCCTAGCGTGACGATGCGCTGGGCCGGGACGCCGATCTCTTCCACCCAGAGCCGGTACGAATCGTCGTCGTCCGGGTGAACCGACGGGTATAGCCGCTCGCCAGGCAGGCCCATCGTTTCCGTCAGGAACTCCCAGCTCCAGCGGAGGGAGTCCGGCTTGAAGTAGTCTCCGACCGAGAAGTTGCCCAGCATGAAGAAGAAGGTGTTGTGCGACTCGTCGCCCACCTCTTCGATATCGACTGTCCGGAAGCACTTCTGAATCGAGCACATTCGCTCGGCCGGAGGCGTCTCCAGGCCGAGGAAGTACGGCGTCATCTGCTGCATGCCGGCGGTGGTCAGCAGGACGGTCGGGTCGTTGTGCGGGACGAGCGAGCTGCTCGGCACGTGCTGATGCCCGCGCTCCTCGAAGAACCGGACGAATGCCCAGCTTATGTCGCGTGCGCTCATCCAGCCGTGCCGGCTGGGGGACTGGGTCGCCGGTGCCGCCGCGCCGCCTGCGGTGATCCCGTCCGGCGCGAGGCGCGACGAATCATGCGGCGAAAGGGAGCGTCGGGTTGGGTCGACCATTGCGGAATGTCCCTGTGGTGAGGCGCCACCGTTCGAACGGCGGCACCGTTTCGCGTCATCTTGTCGAGTGTGACGCCTGATTGTGCCAGAGCGCCGCGGCGTACCGCAATGCGTGGCTTCTAAGTGGGGCGGGCGGGACCGGGTCCGCGTCGCGGGCGTATCCTCCAGTCAAGAGGTGCCCGGTTCGCGGGCAGGACGATCCCGGGAGAAACCAATGTCGGACGCGACGACCGATCGAACGGAGCCGCTCAACGCGATCCGCGACCACCACTGCTTCGGCTGCGGTGATTTGAACCCGCATGGGTTGCGGCTTCGTCTGTTCCTCAGGGACGACCCGGGCGGCGGCGTCTACGCTGACTGGACGCCGGTGGGGACGGAAGAAGGCTACGTAGGGATGGTCCACGGCGGCATCGTGTCCACGGTCTGCGATGAGGTGATGGCCTGGTCGTGCTATGCCCGTGAGGTCTGGGGCGTGACGGCACGCTTTAATGTCCGCTTCCGCCGCCCGGTCCTGGTCGGAGGCTCGTACCGAGCTGAGGGCTGGGTCGTGTCGGAGCGCGGCCGGATGGTCGAACTGGCCGCCGCGGTCCGGGATCGAACCAACGGCCAGGTCGTTGCCGAGGCGACGGCGCAGTTCATCCGGGTTGGCGCCGACCAGGCGGCTGAATGGGAGCGCCGCTACGGTCGTCTGGCGACTGGACGGGATCAGGGCTGAGCTACTCGCTCTGGTCGGAGTCGACCACACCCGGCCTGATTGGGGTCGGAGCTTTCGTCCCCGCTTCGGCGGCCGGTTCCGTACCCGCGGCGGCCCGGTTGCTGGTAATCGAACCAGCCTGCCCCTTCTCGAGGACGAGGTTCGCCAGCCGGAGCACGTTGCGGATCCCGGTCGGACCGAGGAGATAGAGGGCCAGTTCGGTCTCGACATCGTCCAGCTCGAGCGACGCCGGGTCCTCCGCCCCCGAACCGACCGCGGCGAGCCAGCGCCCGGCATCGTGCTCGGCGTCCTTGAGCCGGCTCAGGATCCGGTCCGCCGCCTCGCGCCGGACCTTCGGCGCGTCGGCCGGGTCAATCGTGAACGTCGGAGTGGTAGGCGGAGCCGTCACCGTCTCATCGGCCAGTGCGGCGAACGTCTGCGGATCGGTCGCGAGGATGAACTGGTTGCCATTCAACTCGCCGGATGCGACCAGCCGTGGCCCGGGAACACCACGCGCCTGGGCGAGCTGGAGCGTTCGCAGGTCTCCGGCGTGGCGCTTGGCGACTTCGCGGCCACGCTTGCCCAGAGCCGACGTCTCGTAGACGTAAACGAGGAACGCGGCCGGCCCGACGGACGATTCCATCTGCATGGCGAACACGGCCGACTGCTCGTCGCGGTCAATCCTGTTCAATCCGGTGGCGAGGGACTCGGGGTCGTCGGGGAGCGAGAGGCTGGCGATGAGGAACCGGGCAGCGTCGAGCGTGAGCACGTCGGGTAGGGAGTCGGTCATGGAACCTCGCGGGGCGCGAGCGGTCGCGCGATAGAGAGGGCGATCGGACGATATCCAGCCGACAATGCTACCAGTGATGCGAAGCTTGCCTGGCTGGATTGCGCTGTCCGCGAACGAAAAGAGGAGAACGAAGATGGCTGATGGAGAGGTGCGATCGGCGGAGTGGTTGCTGGCGCGGGCGCGGGAGGCTGCCGAGACAGCCTATGTGCCGTACTCGAGCTTCCCGGTCGGTGCCGCGCTCGTCACCGCGGATGGGACCGTCATCACTGGCGCGAACGTCGAGAACGCATCCTACGGGTTGACGGTCTGTGCCGAGCGCAATGCGGTCTTCGCGGCGGTCCTCGCCGGTCACCGGGAGATCACGACACTGGCCGTCGTCGCACCGCGAACCGTCCGGGCATCGCCCTGCGGTGCCTGTCGCCAGGTCCTCAATGAGTTCCTGCCGGTCGGTGGTGACATGACGGTCTACCTGGAAGCCGAGGAGGGTCACATCGAGACGACCCTGACGGCGCTGCTACCGATGGGCTTCGGGCCACGGGACCTGGACTGACGGGGCGGAGGGCATCATCCCTCGCTGTGGTATCATCCTCCGGTTATTCCGGCCCAGGGTCGGACCCGATGTGTGCCCAACAGTGATACGGCCAGGAGCGAACGATGGCGAGCGGAACGGTCAAGGTCTTCTCCAAGTCCCAGGGAAGCGGTTGGATTCGCCCGGATTCCGGCGGCAACCTCGTCTACGTCCACCGGAGTGGTGTGGTCCGCACCGACGCGGATCGGGCTGCCACCCTCGAGGCCGGTCAGCGGGTCGAGTACCAGGTCGGCCAGCGTGAGAAGGGCCCGGCCGCGATCAACGTCACGGTCACCGCCAGCTAGGCTCCCGAAGCCGCTACGGCGACAGCGGGAGAGAAGGGCGGGTCCATCGCGGACCCGCCCTTCTTTCGTAGTGTTCGATCCTGCCGGTCAGGCTTGGGGCGCCGGGCCGTAGGACGGCCCCGACCAGTAGACCGGAGCAGGCGACGCTGGTGTGCGGCGAGCCGAATGGATCGCAACGAGGATGGCGCCCAGCCCGATCACCGCGACGATGAGAGCGGCAAGCCCGTCGATGAACGGCAGGGGGATCAGTCGGACCAGGCTGATCAGGACCACGCCGATGACCATCGCGAGCAGGTTGAACCCACGACCTGTCCCTCGCCAGGAGCGGGGAAGGATCCAGCGGCCGATGGCGAGCCCGACGACGACCTGGCTGATGTAGAGCGCGATCCCGAAGAGCACCAGCAGGATGATCGAGACCGGGATACCGATCACCGTGACAAGCAGGATGAACGCGACGATGGGGATCAGAATCAGGGCGATGAGGCCGGTAATCGCCGATCTCGCCGGCCGCTTCCGGGCGCCGTCCGCGGCGGCAGCGGTAGCGGCCGGTATCGCGAGGACCAGGGCGATCCCCGTGATAAGCATCGCCAGCAGACGGCCCAGCGACCAGACCGTGTCCCCGGTCAGCGAGACATTGCCGTTCGAGAACGACGACGGGGTGGACCGTTCGACCGCGCCGGAGACGGTCGCATCGTCACCGATCGTGGCAGTGTCGTCGCTCTCGTAGCGAACGTCACCCGCGACGGTCGTCGTCCCGTCGATCGTGAACTCGTTGACATCGATGTCGACGTTGCCGCCGATCGTCGCGCCGGTCAGGTCGACCTGGCCGGCGTTGCCGATCACGTCGCCGTCGACCGCACCGGCGACGATGACGTCCTGGGCTGCAACCCGCAGGTCGCCGCCGATCGTCGCGCCGCTCTCGATCCGCACCGTCTGAGCGGCGACCACGACGTCCCCGCCGACACGTCCGGTGATGACGACCTCCCGGGCGGCCACCCGGACCGACCGCTCGATCGGTCCTCGGAGGCGCACGTCGTTGGCGGCGACGTTGACGTTCCCACCGATCCGGCCGGTCTCGCCGAGGTCGAAGGTGTTGGTCGCGGCGACGACGTCGAACTGCACCGTGCCGTTGATGGTTGCCGCATCGCCGAAGATGTAGGCGTCCTCGGTCACGGTTTCGCCGGCGCGGATGGTGGTGCGATCGTCGGAGAGGACGACCGCCGCTGACGCGATCGGCACGGCGACGAGCAGGGCGAGCAGCACCGCGATCAGTACGGCCCGGCTGGCCGTCCCGGTCATCCGGCCTTTCTGCGAGGGAACGAGGCGTCTGAGCACATTGGGGGACTGGGGCCGCATGCTGGAGACCTCCGGCGAGGGCGAACGGCGCCACCCGTTATCGGGGGACGCGCGAGGCCCCTGGACGACAGGGCAGGTGCGGGGCCGGATCAGGTCTGCGGAAGATCCGGGCGGGGGCGACCCCGGGCCTAGGATAGTGCAACCGTTGCCAAAGTAGTGGCTGCCTCGATCACACGGCAGCGGCGATCGCGTTGCCGAGACGCAGCCAGCGACTCAGGATGAAGCCCCAGAATCTGGCGACGGATCGATTGGTGAAGACGGCGACGGCGAGGTCAAGCGCGGGATCAGCCCAGACGAGCGTTCCGGCCTGGCCGAAATGGCAGAAGGTGGCGGGTGAGGTCAGCTCTCCCGTCCAGTGCCGCCGCTTGCTTCCCTTGACTTCCCAGCCCAACCCCCAGGACTGTTGTTCCCACCAGACCCGTCCGCTGGTCACGCCCCCGGCCAGCCCGTGGGTCTGATCGGTCGTCATCGCCCGTCGCGCCGCCGGGGACAGACCGATCGATTCGGACGTGTGGTCAAGGAATGCGGCGGCGAACGCTGCAGCGGCTCGCGGCGTACCGAAGGCTCCACCCCACGGGACGGCGGTGTCCCGCCACCAGCGACTGTTGTAGCTCTCGATCGGCGTCCCGGCATTGGCCGCGTCTGCCAGCGACGTGATCCGGTCGACCAGGCCCTCTCCGGGCCTGGCAATCAGATCGATCACGCTGTTCCCTACCTGAACGCGACGTCGCGTCCAATCCCAGAAATCCTCGCCGGTGACCGTCTCGACCAGCCGCGAGAGAATCGCGAGCCCGCTGTTGGAATAGACGACGCTGACGCCGGGCGTTGCGCGCAGCGGTTCCTGGAGATGAGCGTCAACCAGCTCACCGAGGGTCGGCACCGGCGGGAGCGTCGATCGGGCATCGCCCAGGTCCTCCGCCAGTCCACCGGTGTGGCGGAGGAGGTCGCGGACCGTGACCTGGCCCCGGTCCGGCCCACCGGCATCGAGGAACCCGGGAAGCATCCGTCCAATCGGCTCATCGAGCGCAAATAGCCCATCTTCTAACGCGGCAACGACGCCTGCGGCGGCCAACGGCTTGGTCACTGAAGCCAGTCCAAACAGAGTGTCTGCCGTGACGGCGATGCCCGGCCGGGCTTCCCCGGCGTAGCGCTCCGCGACGATCTCGCCGCCAAGCATCACGACGATCGCCGCGCCCTTGACCCCGGCCGGCTGGATCCACTCGTCGATCTGGCTCGCCGCCTGATTGATGCGACCTTCGATTCCCGTCAACCGTCCGTGCTCCCCTGGCTACCGCGGCGCCCTCCGGTTGGTAGCATACTCAGCGACGGAGTCCGGGACATGACCCGGCTGCCTGACGCATCCAGCGGAAGTGGTGGGACATAGGTATGGCGGACGGGACGGCGGCGGTAGGACGGTATCGTCATCCGGAAGGACCTCTGGTCGAGGTGGTCGCCGACGCGGAGGCGATGGACGCCCGCGCGGCGGAACTGGTCGGCCGTGCGATCGCCGACGGGTCAGCCGGCACGGTCGCCTTCCCGACCGGGTCCACGCCGATCAATCTCTACCGGCGCCTCAGCGACGAGGTGCGTGCTGGCCGCCTCGACTTCCACGGAGTCGTCGTCTTCCAGCTCGACGAGTTCCGCGGCCTGGCCCCGGATGACCCGCAAAGCTTCGCCGTCTGGCTGCGCAAGCAATTGCTGGACACTGCCGGGATCGGGGACGACCGGTTTCACCTGGTTCCGGCCCAGTCCGACGATCCGGACGCGGACGGTGCGACGTTCGAGACGCTGATCGACCGAAGTGGAGGCCTGGACCTCGCGATTCTCGGTCTCGGTGACAACGGGCATGTCGCCTTCAACGAGCCCGGCTCCGCGGCCGACAGTCGGACCCGTCTGCTTACGCTCACGGACGCGACGATCGAGCAGACCGCCCGGACCTGGCAGGGTGAGCAGCCGGTGCCGCGCGAGGCGGTTTCGATGGGGATCGCGACCCTGCTGGAGGCGCGTCGCCTGCTCCTGCTCGTCAAGGGGCCCGCGAAGGCGGCCGTCGTGCGGCGCGTCCTGATCGACACCCCGTCGGCGGAGACGCCGGGCAGCTTCATGCGCGCTGCGGCCGACCGCCTGACGGTGGTCCTCGACGCCGAAGCAGCCGGAGAGATTGCGGGTGACCTCTCCAGCTGGGAGCGACTCGGCGGGGCTGGCTGACCTACTGCTCGGGAACCGGCGGCTTCATCGCGGGCCGGAAGGCGCGAAGGGCCGCCAGAACCTCCAGGTGGAGCCGCGGTTCGACCGTGGCGACGTATCCGTGGATGTTCCGCGCGACGCGCTTGTTGTACTGGAGTGGTTCACCCCAGAGGTCGGAGAAGCCTCCGCCCGCTTCGCGCACGATGAGGTCAGTCACGACGGCATCCCATTCGCCGCCGGCCATCCATCCCTCGGTCACTCCCGCGATGAAGACATCGAACCGGGGTGGACCGCCCGTCTCCGGGACGAAGTGCCGGGGGTGAAAGCCGGGGCCGATCGTGGCGACATGATCGACGCCCATGGTGGACAGGGCCGACTCAAGCGCCGGCACGATCGCGGGAGCTCCGAAGTACGGCGACGTGAAGACCCGGGGAGAGCCAGCGCTGGCCCGGAGCGTGATCCGCTCAGGTTGACCGTCCCGCCCGATCTGCCATGCACCCTCGCCGCTAGCCGCGTAGATCAGGTGTCCGGTCGGGGGGTGGCAGGCGGCAGCCACGGCCGGAACACCGTCGACCGTCAGACCTACGAAGACGTCGAAGTCGCCGTTACGGGCGACGAACTCGGCTGTCCCGTCCAGCGGGTCGGCAATCCAGACGCGTGACCGTGACAGGCGGCTCACCTCGTCGAGCCCCTCCTCGGTCAGCAATCCGTCGTCGGGGAAGGCCGCCGTGATGACGCGACGGATCTCGGCGTCACTGGCGAGGTCGGCGGCGGTCACGGGCGAACCGTCGGTCTTGCTGGTGGCGACGAAGCCGCCAGCCGCGTCGTAGACCGGCATGATCGCGGCGGCGCCAGCTCGCGCTGCGGCGATCGCGATACTGATTTCGGCATGCCAACGCGGGTGGTCATTCACGGCGGCAGGGGAATCGACTGGCACGGGCGACCTCTCTGACTGTTTCCACGCCCGTTTCCTCGAAAGCGGCCCGGGCCGGGCGGTATGGTACCGGGTGCAGTGCATATGACAGCCCCGTGCCAGCGGGATGGTGGCCGGGCACCATGCGAGAGAGTGTGATGTCTCCTGTCTTCACAGTTCGTCCCCGCCGGATCGCCCTGCTCGTCAGCATCGTTCTCGCGGCCCTGCTCGCCTTCGTCGCCAACTACTACGCGGCGACATTCGTCAGCGTCGGCGCACTGACCTTCGCCATCGGTACGCTGACCTTCGCGCTCAGTTACACGCTCGCGGACTACATCCGGCGCTATCATGGCCGGACGGCAACAATCGTCGCCGTTGCCGCCGGGGCAATCGGAACGCTGATCTATACGGCGGTATTTGACGGGGGACTTGGCCGGATTGTCCTGGCCTCCCTCGCGTCGCTGGTCATCGCGTCCTCGGTCGACATCCGCATTCAGACCTTGCTGCTCGGCGGTCCGGTCTGGCGCCTGGTTCTCGTCTCCAACGGGATCAGCCTGCTCATCGACACGGTCGTCTTCACGCTGCTGGCGTTCTACGGCGTCGAAGGCGTGGGGATCCTGTCGTTGATCGGTGGCGACTATCTCGTGAAGATCATCATGTCGGTGATCTCGATCCCGCTGATCTACGCGGTGACGATGGTCGTGCCTTACCGCCCCCTGATCGCATCCGGCTCACGGTAGCGGAAAGCGTCATCAACGCTGCTGGTTATGGTCCTATACCCCCGGGCTGAGTTGCGGTATGGTTCAAAGCATCCGGATCTGTCGTGCCTTTCCGGGTGATCGGACGAGGCGGACAGGGCCGGAGTGTCGACCAGTCCGTCAGTCTGAGGGGGAAACGACGATGGCCGCTGATTACGGTCCTGCCAACTGGGCCCGCTTGGCACGCTACGCCGCGGTCGGAGTCCTGAGCCTTGCGGTGCTGGCCGCTTGTGGCGGCGGTGACGATGAGGAGGACTCGTCGCCGACAGCTACAGCCGGGACGGCTTCCCAGCCGACCGCGACCACGGCTGCAGCTGCGAACGAGGAAACCGCCACACCCGACTCCGATGCACCGGCAGCCGCCACGCCGGACGAGGAGGGGACGCCAATGGCGGGCGGCACGCCGACCGCCGCGACGCCGATCGCCGTCGACGAGGAAGCGGCGACGCCGATCGCCGCCACTCCCGCGATGGGGACGCCTGTCCTGGCGACCACCGACGCGACGCCGGACGCCGCTACCCCGATCGTGGAGACGACGGGCGCGACACCGGACGCCGGGACGCCGGAGGTCGGCACACCGATAGCTGGAACACCGGAAGCAACACCGATCGCCTGACGGCTGAGCGAGGGCCGATCAGCAGCAGAAGCGAACGGAGAAGCGGGCCGCCGGGGTAACACCCCGCCCGCCCCGAAGT
>JAESFT010000094.1_pt1 | contig 132557 bp, 113 predicted proteins | sample 9269451 | NCBI WGS metagenome assembly JAESFT01 (sample SAMN14502557, study PRJNA617106) | algae metagenome | isolation source: Scytonema hyalinum WJT4-NPBG1 and co-occurring heterotrophs from well... | place: USA: Mojave Desert, Joshua Tree National Park, California | collected 2006-05-25 | reverse complement strand
AATTGGTATGAATTGCAAAGAAATTTATTCACTTTCGTTGTGCGTGAGTACATTGTGGACAATCTCACCAAGACTTGTGCTGCCTAGTACACATGGATGATGTTTTTTGTCAATGCGTAAGTCCTATGTTTTTACCTCATTCCTTCAATAACTAATACGAACAAACTCAACTGACTACTGGTAGTTCAGCTTCCAGCAGTAAGTTGAGAGAATTGAGAGGGTGGCATTGCAAAAACTTTTTGAGAACAAAAGAGTTGGAAGGTGCAATGTATTTATGTATGCAGCCATTTTAAAGAGTTAGGCAATGCATTTGACTTGGTCCTCAAAATCTCATTTGTTAACTTCCTGGATTTCTCCTTTGCGAATTATCTATATCGCATGGTAGATGTCGTCAAGGTTGATTTATACCACTGTTGATTCTCATGAATTTTGACTTCAATTTGAGAATCTTCATTAAGCAACTAAATTAGTTATGAAGCATTTCAAATGCTGAAGAAATAGCTCAGAATATGCACGCACCCCTAAAAAATCGTCATCTCGCTATTTCTAGTTTCATCCAAAAATTTAGATAGAGATTAAACCGAGTTGTTCAATCTACTTGATTTATATATTATGAGGGCAAAATAAGCACGTCAATAGTTTCAGTAAAGTTAATCAAACAAAACTAAAGTAGTAATGTTCAAATTTTTTGGGGTTTGAAATATGACCGATACAAACAGTTTTCTATTATAGGAAAGCTTTTTAAAGCTTCATTCGCTACAAAAAAAAACAAAAAAGAGTAAAATAGAAGACTTTATTGTCTAAATATAAAAAAATATAAAATCCTCCTTAAGGAGGAATGCAATCGTCGCAGCATGACCAACTAGAGTCGCCCTTTATGACCATTACCCAAATTTTAATTTTTGTAACAAGCGGCATAATTCTAGGCTTAGATTCTGAGAAGTAAATAGAAGTTTTCATCTTGGCAATAAAACCCAAATTTTCAATTTTTACCCAAGGAGCATACTTGAGAACCTCAAGCTTAAGGATGCTTTAGCTGAGGTAATAAGGGCTATCAGTGAGATATGAAAACTAATTGGAAGCATCTACTGTTTAGCAAATATATCTGGTGGATAATCCGAAATGCTGCGACTTTAGTTTGTAGTTTGATGTGTTCCTGCACGCATTGAGATGCACCCAACTAATGAGGCTGTTCTACTTAAGTTATGCAAGAGGGAATTGCAGTGGAAAATCAAGGTCAGTACTTAACACCTAGAGAAAGCAAACTTCTGCTGAAGAGTCTAAAAGCCGATTTACGTCCGGAATATCGCCGTCGTATTCAAATCATGTTGCTTGCAGATGCGGGTCAATCTCAAGCACAAATCTGTGAAGCGCTCTTGTGCGCTCAAGAGACTGCACGATACTGGATTACTATGGCGCAGACAGGTCAGGCTCACAAGTGGGATGAACGCCCGATGGGACGCCCCAAGGCAATTAATCAGCAATATCTTGAGCGCTTGAAAGAACTGGCGAGCCATAGCCCGCGTGACTATGGCTATGCATTTGAACGCTGGACAGCGCAATGGTTAGGGAAACATCTCGCGCAAGAATTGGGAATTAAGGTTAGCAATTACCACATTACCCGTCTACTTAAGTCAATGGGGCTTTCTACTCGACGAACAAGCAAGACTGTAGAGAAAGAAATAAAGGACGCCAAGGATTGCACCTCAAATATTCTTCGTAGATTTCCTTAAAATTCCACTTCTTCTGGCTCTTGTCCGGTACTTCCAGTCTTATCCACACAAGACGCCACCCAAGACATTGTTTCAATGTACCTAGCAAGTTGTGCCACAGTCGGTGCTTCAAACAAATTGCGTACAGGCAAATCTATTTGAAAGGCGTCGCGTATTCGAGAAGTCAGCACAGTCGCTAGTAGAGAATGACCGCCCAATTCAAAGAAATTATCGTGGACACCTCTGACGGGGCGACAAAAACGGATCATTAGATAGGTCTTATTGAGATTGAGAGACCTATCTTTTCTTACCATGAATCGCTGCGCTCTTTATCACATCATCAGCTTTCTTTGGCTATTTTGTCGCCCCTTCAGCTAAAACGCACAAGGATGTCACTTTGTAGTGATGCCTTACCCTGAACCAACTTTTCTGTGCCACATAAAATGCTACATTACCCCAACTAATAAAAGAAGTACACGAAATTTATTCTTGTTTGGAAAGGTAATGTTTCCATTCACAAATTTAGGATTTCATCCTAGCTTTGTCTTTAAGGCTTCAGATACACCCTGCAATAACAACTTCTCGCGCACCTGCTCCAGATTCTTTGGCTTTGATGACTCCGTAAAAGACTCTGTTTTAAACTGAGTCGAATGAGGCTTTTTATTAGATAGAGTTGCTGCAAATTGCTTGTACAGCTCTGGGTTTATGGTAAGGTAAAAAGCTAGCTCTTGTCCCACCTCTTTCAAGCGCTTTGGTAATTCTGTTTCTGTTGTCTGCAACAGTTCAGCAAGACTTGATTGGAGCTTGGTATCAGATCGAACTACTCCGAGAAAATTATTTTGGGGTTGATTTTGTGATAATTGTTGCTCAAAGAGATGGGCGAAGGTGTCGAGTCTGCCATTGTCTATAGACGGGTGTTGTTCTAAGGCAAACCCTGGTGCAATAACTGAACGAGTCACATTATCAGGTAGTGGTGCAGCAAGTACTTTCTCTGCATTCACGATACCTTCACCGAATTGATTGGGCTTCCATGTGGGAAATTTCTCACAACTGTCGCGTAGAATTTGATTAAAGATGAAAGGAATCTTTTCGGCTCCATACCGTTCGATGAGTTGCGATCGCCCATGATATGACAGCCATAAAGCTGCTACACCCGCGACGAATGGTGCAGAAAATGAAGTACCAGAGCCTTGCAGAACGTTATAGTTAATCTGACCATTGTTCTTCTCGACTTTTGCATACCAAACTGACTCACCAGGAGCAGTGACATCAACTTGGCTTCCCCGCGATGCACCCCACCAAATCTCACGTCGCACATTACTGCCAGTCACAGCAATCACTTCCTCATAGGCAGCAGGCCAAACCACGTAGGGAACCATGGTACCAGATGCTGCAACGATGATTACGCCTCGTTTTTGGGCATAAGTTATCGCACTCCGCAGACGCGGGTTGAACAAACCACTTCCCAGACTAATTGAAAGGACATGAACACCATGATCTGCGGCGTACTCAATCGCTTCAGCTAAATTACGTACGCTCAATAGTACAACTGAGTATGAAACTCGAAGGGGTACTAACTTGGCACCAGGTGCCACCCCCGCCACAGTTTTTCCGCTTGGGTACTTGCCTTGTCCCCCTCTTGGGCTGATGATGACACTGGCTGTAGATGTGCCATGACCTGGATTGTTAATAATTTCGCCCCCAGATGTTTCGAGTTCGTCTTTTGCGTCCTTGTCACCCTTAAGAAAATCGTAACCTTGTTCAAGGAGCAGATTGGCAACAATTTCCGGATGTTCCGAATAGCCCGTATCAGGAAGCCCAACGATAATCCCATCCCCTGGTCGTTTTTTGGGGTCTGGGAAAAAGCGTGACCATGCCTCAAAGACTCGCAGCTGCTTGAGACTCCATTCTACATCACTGCTTTCGTCGAGATTTTTGGGCGCAAAGGTAGCCCTAGGCTGTGTTGACTCGTCATTCCAGGCGGGGTAGTTGGGTATAGGAACAGCAAACAGTGGCTGTGCATCTACAACTCCTGGCTGGGAACGCAGATAATAACTTTTATCCCAAGCTTGTTTAACTGACAAAGCATCTTGCTTTTTGGTTAGCTCAAACTCAGTAAAATTGTCACCAATCGGTTTAATCTTCCAATCTGAACCTAGTCCTTGGGTAACAATTTTCTGGACTCTCTGCTGTAGTCCTGGCATAACCATCTGGAGAAAAAACCCTTCAAACTTAGGAGCGAAGTTATTTGGGTCACTCTGTTGCTCACGAATATGCATACAATTCACCTTTGTAATAATAGCAGACATCAGGAGTTACGTAACCATCAGTGGTGATTAGCTCCGCCAGTGCTGGGGCGGCGTGATAGCAAGGCGCACCCATAATTTCAAAGGGGACTGGAGGAGTTACGAAACGCAAACACACTTTACCCTGGATTCTTTCACTATATTAACTTTCGCATACCAGCCAAAACGATTTTAATGGTTCCTGCCGGAAAGTATTGAGTTGAGTAGGTAAGTTTTTCAGACAACTAGAGTGGTTCAGAGTACAATACGGTTCAGGAGAAGACAATTTGCAAAAGCCATAACCAATGCAATCTTACGTTGCATGCAACGTCTCTACACGTGTGATATCTATAGTACAAGTCTGCCTCAATACGTTCATCAGCATAAAATGTAATATTCACTACATTCAATTTCAGGAATATCCCTCCTTCTAATGAATCACAGATGGACGAGGCAGTGCGTTGCGGTGAGACCAGTGCTGAACTCAAGAACGTCCCAAACCCTTGCAGCAAGCTCCAACGAGTACTCGTCCCAAACATTGCACCCTCCAGCAGTTTGATTCCAGTCGCTTGAGTCAAGCAGATTATATTATTCAACGGCAGAAATCAAGCTTTTATCTGTATAGGCGCTCATATGCACGCAATTGCCTGCTCAAAACCTTCGATTTCAAAAGTTTGTGGCTGATTGACTTTTTTGGTTGATTAGTTTGTCCTGGTGTCACATACTCGATTGCCAGATTGATGCTATTTTATTTTTGCACAAACTCCTTTATCCCAATCGCGATACAAGCTATGACACTCAATTTATATTTACTGCGACATGGAGAAACTACTTTTAGTCAAAGTGGTAATTTCTGCGGTGAAACTGATGCGGAGTTGACATCTGAAGGGATGCAGATGGCTTCTAGTTTTGCCGATGTTTATCAAAAATTGAAGTGGGAAGCAGTTTACGTTAGCCCGATGAAGCGCACAATTGCAACTGCCAAGCCATTTTGTGATGCTATCGGTATGGATATGCAGTTGCGTGACGGACTTAGAGAAGGTAGTTACGGCGAATGGGAAACTAAGAGTAAATCCTTTGCCCAAGAAAATTACGCAGAAAACTATGTAAACTGGTTGACAGAACCCGCTTGGAATGCACCACTAGGTGGAGAAACTGCGGTAGATATTGCTAACCGTTCTATGCCTGTCATTGCTGAAATTCAAGAAAAACATCCCCAAGGTAATGTTTTAGTAGTATCGCATAAAGCCACGATTCGGATTATGCTTTGCAGTTTACTGGGAATTGATTTGGGACGCTATCGCTATCGGGTGAATATTTTGGTCGCGTCAGTAAGTATGGTTAAATTTGACGTTCATGGTCCTTTGTTAGAAATATTAGGCGATCGCCATCATATACCCGACCGTATTCGCTCTCGTCCGGGAACATAATTGTAGCGACCTGCAATGCTAATCGCTCAGACTTGCAATCATGACATTTTCAAACCAGGATTAAATGCAACCAACCTGCAATCATCCGTTTCAGCCAGGATTAATTGCAACTATAGATTGAGCGGCTATCCATCCCCACCGCATGGCGGATGGGGAATTCCGCCGAACAGTTAAACTGTCACACCTTCAATCTCCTCATCCGTCAACTCATACAACTCGCGTAACTTTTGCAACTTCTCATCACCAGCTTGCCAAAAACCACGCCCATGCGCCTCTAACATCCTCGCCACAATATTACGGAAAGCTTCCGGATTCGCCTTCCGCAATTTCTCTGCCATCTCTGCATCTAAAGCATAAGTATCAGCCGCTTGGTCGTATACCCAATCATCAGTAAAATCCGCAGTACCACCCCAGCCAATCAACGCCGTCATCCGTTGGGAAATTTCAAAAGCACCGCCAGAACCTTGATTTGCCATTGCATCTGCCCATTTAGGATTCAGCAACTTCGTGCGATATTCCATCCGCAGCAAATCATCTAAATTGCGAGGCGTTGTATCTTTCGAGAAACTTTCCACAAAGCTAGTTGTCACTTTTTTACCGCGTTGTTTTTCTGCTGCTTTCTTCAACCCCCCAGTATTGGCATAATATTCTTGAATGTCAGTTAAACCGTATTCCACCGAGTCAATTTCTTGGACAATGCGACTGGTACTTTGCAAAAGTTGAGTCAGCACTTCTGGTCTCGCTTGACCCTTATCTTGCCTACCATAACTAAACACATTGCGACCTTGCCAAGTATCCCCCAACTCATCCCCAGATTCCCAGTTACCATCAACCACGCGATCATTAACCAGCGAACCAAAATCACCCGCAGGATTAGAAAATAACCTCGCCGCCACATTTTCCACCCCTTGCGCCTTCAAAGCCAAAGCATGTTTTCTAATAAAATTTTGGTCTTCGGGTTCATCGGCCTCAACTGCCCGTTGAAACAAATCATCCAACAACTCAATAATATTCACAAAACTATCGCGGAAAATCCCCGACAAATTCCCCAAAACATCAATCCGGGGATGTCCCACCTCAGCCAACGGCTTAAGTTCATATCGGACAATTCGCCCCGTCCCCTCCTTCACAGGTTCCGCACCCACCAACTCCAACAGAATACCAAGAGATTCCCCCTTAGTCTTAATCGCATCCAAACCCCACAACATCACCGCCACCGTCTCCGGATAACTCCCATGTTCTTCCAAATGCTGCGCGATAATTTTTTGACCAATTTCCCGTCCCCGTTCATACGCCGCAGGCGAAGGCATACGATAAGGATCTAAAGCATGAATATTTCTCCCCGTAGGCAAAACACCCGCACCATCCCGCAACAAATCACCACCAGGCGCAGGCGGAATATACTCCCCATTCAAACCTCGCAACAAATTCCTCAACTCATCAGTCGTTTGTTCCAATAACTCTCTAATTCTCTTCTCCTCCTCCTCTTGGCGTTCTTCTCCTGACGGAGACGCTGCGCGAAGGCGACTTGGCGGTTCATTCCCAAAATAAGCCTCCAAATACGCCCCCATCTCCTCCTCATTCGGCGCATTCCCCAAAATATGCAACCCAGAAGAGAACAGACGATTTTCCAACACCTGCAAATACTCGTACAACTTCACGAGATAATCATTAAAAGCATGACCACTAAACATCCGGACATTCTCCGGCGTAAACCCAATCCCTAAACGTTTAGCATCTTCAAACGGACAATCAGCATCTAAACCCGTGTCCACAATCTTTTTACAAATCGCTTCCTTAAGGGCATAATTCTTCTCTGGGTCTTCTCGATACTCCGAGATTAAATCCCGCAGCGCCACCAACTCCTTATACAAACCCGCACGACCATAAGGCGGTACATTGTGAGAAATTAACACCCCATAACCGCGACGCTTCGCCAAAATTGATTCCGAAGGATTATTCGCCGCATATATATATAGATTAGGCAAATCTCCCAACAAAATATCAGACCAAGAATAACCCGTATTCCCCAAAGGAGAACCAGGCAACCATTCTACAGTGCCGTGCATCCCAAAATGAACAACACCATCAGCTTCAAACTCATTTTGCAGCCATTTGTAGAAAGCAGCGTACTGCGGATGCGGCGTTAAATCGCGTTCAAACATCAACCGCATCGGATCGCCTTGTATGCCCAAAGGTGGTTGCACGCCTATCCAAACATTCCCTAGCTGAACACCGCCAATCTGAAATTCATCGCCATAAGTTTTAATCCCAGTACCCGTCAAAGATTTCCATTGTTTCTCAATGCGGGATGTGCGGAGATATCCCAGCCATTTTTCTAGGGTTCGGACATTGACAGTAGAACCCCCCCTAACTCCCCCGTTCACAGGCGAAAATTCAACTTCCTCCCCACCAGCGGGCAGGGTAGGGGTGGGGTTCTCATCCGCCTGTTTCACCATGCGAATCAACTCTTCCCCATCTTCCGGCAAATCCCCAACGGTGTAACCTTGCTCTTTGAGTGCGTGGAGAAATTTGAGTAGACTTCGCGGTACATTTAACAAAGCAGCTGTTCCCACAGCACCGTAACCAGGCGGGAACCCATACAGAATAATTGCAATCTTCCGTTCAGATGCTGGTTTTTGTTTGATGTTAATCCAGCTTTTTACCCTACCAATTAATCGCTGTACCCGTTCGGGAACTAAATAAATCTTTTCTCCCACCAAACCACCAAGGGGAACCGTGTCAATTGCCCCATCCAGTTCTGGTAAAGCGTATAACACAACACTTTGCAATCCTCCGATACCCTGGCGCGTCCAAGAGGAAATATCTTGAATGAGCAGTGGCGCGGCGACAATGTATGGTACATTTTTAGCATTGAGGATGCGTTTTGCGACTTCCACCTGACGCCCTGCTTCCATTGAACCAGCAGGACCACCCACTAGGGGAAAGCCGATGGTTGAGACAATGGCATCAATCTTGACTGCTTCCGGAGAAAGCGAAGCAATTTCTACATTTCCTAGTTGTCGTTGCTGAGTTTCGTAGTCGGTTGTCATCCAATCACGCACCGCCACATGACCTTCTACACCGTTGATGAAGATGGGTAATGGTATCAAACCCGCTTCTTCAAAATGGCGGATGAGTTGGGGTATGTAAGGTTGTTTGGTGATAACGTGCTTGCGATAGAGGAGAATTCCCACAACTGGCTTTGTAGAGACGCGCCATGGCGCGTCTCTACATGATTTTTGATACCATTCCAGGTATGCCCGTGGCGATTCAAAATAACCTGGGTAATCGGGATGCAGTAACCCCATATTGGGGGTTTCGACTGGCGGGGGAATGTCGCCAACTTTTAAACCTAAGTATTTTTCTGCCAGTGTCCAGAATAAAGCGGCAACGTTTTCTGGTCCGCCGGCATTCCAGTAACCATATATAATCAGCCAGTTGCGTAAGTCTTGCACCTTTTGCACTGGCACATATTTCAATAACTTTGGTCCTATCTTTAAAAAGCTAATATAACCTGCGAGTTTATCTTCCTCTCGTCCGTTGCTGAATTTGTCCAAGATGAATTTAACTGGTTTGGGCATTCCTTTGGGTTTATCGCCAATGGCAAAAGCGCCCAGTTTGGTTAAACTCAGCAATTCCAAAGCTGACTCGAACACGAGGCGGATGGGGATGTGGGAGACGTAATCGCGCAACCACAACACTTGATCATAATCAAACAGCAAGCTGCCAAAAAACACATCAGCATCTTTCAGTGCTGCTTCTACCTCAGCGCGTTTGGTGGTGATGTCGCGATCGCTAAACACGCGAATATCCAACTCACTGACACGAGAAGTCGCCAAAAAAGCTGCTTTTCGGTATAAGTCAGCGTTGAACGATTCAAACCCTGCAATCAGGACAATGCGTTTCATGCCTTGAAATTGAAAGCCTGCTTAACGTTTTACATCTCTTATTGTTACACTCTTAACTCCTTTTAAGGGGGTTGAGATGAAAGTCCCGTATCTTTTGAATTTGCTAATTCATGTAACCGATTTTCGCGCATCGAACCGTAACTTCACTTCCGACTGTGTTTTCCAGCGACGCATTTAATTAGGTGGATGTATCCTGGTTTTTTCTGGAAAAATGAGTGATTATCCTAAGATAGGAGACTTTTCCAAATACTAAATTAGGACTGACGCACTCAAGTCTATTAAAACTAAGTACTGACAATATCCAAAAACTCTTAACTGGCAGCATCTGAAAAAGTCAGAAACAAAATTTGGCACTTTCAACTAGACTTTTGTCAAAAAAAATATCACAATTATCTGAGGTGTATCCAATGAAATTTGGAATTGATAGTGGTCATAATTGTCCTCCTGATACTGGAGCTAAAGGAATACAGCTTGAGGATAACTTAACTTTAGATCTCGGTAATCGAGTGATAGCAAAGTTAAAAGCTTTAGGGCATGAAGCAATATCATGTAAACCATCAAAGGCTGATACAGTCAAAGAATCTCTAGCAAAAAGATGCGATACAGCTAATGCTGCTAATGTTGATGTTTTTGTCTCCATACATTTCAATTTTTTCAATGGTCAGGCATATGGAACAGAAGTTTTTGCTATGAGCGAAAAAGCGAGTAAAATTGCTCATTCTGTCTTAAATCAAATCGTCAAGCTAGGATTTTCCAACCGCGGCGTTAAGAGTGGTAACCACTTATTTGTCCTCAAAAATACAAAAATGCCTGCGATTCTTATAGAAAGTTGTTTTATTGATTCGCAAAAAGATATGAATTTATATAATGCAGAGGCAATGGCAAATGCGATCGTCAAAGGCTTAACGACTTAATTGCCAACTAAAAGCTGAAGTTTTTTGAAACTTCACACGTTAGCCTTATCTCATTTATAAGACACAAATAACATGAATGAGGGGATAAGGGCTAAAGCAAGCTTTCCCTCTAACTGTTCGTCATCCCAAAGTAGCGTTTATGTCTTGTCTCGCCTATGTTCCCATCCGCTTGTGTAAACTCGAGCACAAATAAGCTTGCACATTTAATTTTTTTCAAATTCTTGTGGGTTGGAGAGAAGTTGCGTGCGGGGGTTTCCCCCGTTGAGCAAACTTCGGAGCATCTTGCCCGCCCAGATAATGCAAGCTTATTTATGGAACAGCTTACTCGCCAGTTAAAGCCTTACATTGGATGCATTATTGTTAAATGAAATCCGTGTCTTGTCTCAGCTTTCAGATATCGCTGCTGTAATGGTTGCCACTGCTGCCATAACTTGTAACGATTTTGAGCTAACAAAGAAGCAAGGGTAGGAAGCTGAGAGTGTATTTCTGACTTGAAGACATCTGCAAGCCACTCGGCTAAAACTACACTATCTTGCATTCCTCCCAAAATTTCTTGGATACTTTTTACTTCTGCAAGACAAGCCGTATAAGACTCGCCGTATAAGTCACTAAATAACTCCATTTGGTAGCGCAGGCGTTTGGCTTGTTTGCGTAAACTGTGAAGAGTGTCCCCATTCGTTGCTAATTCTTGCTCTACCTTCTGGGAATCCCAGTTTCTAGAAATAACAATCTCTGCTCCCTCTACTTGGCTACCAATCAGCCAACCTGGATGCAGAAAGAATTCACTCACCTCAGGTAAAAGTAAATCTGGTAGCACTTGCTGAATTGGCAAAGATGCTAGTGGTTGATAAGATGGTTCCTCGAACCACTCCTTTAATGTCTGTTTGAGAGACTTATAACGCTCATCCTTTAATGTTGACTTCACATCTGCCAGTACTTCTTCACGTTGTTTACCCAACGCATCCAAAGCTGTTTCCAGAGACTCCTGTTCTTTACGAGGTAAATGGGATTGCTCAAAGTTTTCCAAAGTCTCTTTGAGCACGTCTAAATCCCGGAGATTACCAAGACGACGCGCAATTTTACCAATATTTTTATCACTCGCACCCTTTGGCAGATCTACAGCTGGGGAAAACCCAGTTACAGCCGTGCGTAGGCGACGCATCCCCACTCGCATTTGATGCAGTGCTTCTGGATCTTTATCTTTCTTGACTGCTGTTTCCCACTTTAAGGTTTTCTTAAAGTGTTTTTGAATCGCGTCACAAGCGTAATGTCCTAGAGTTTCGACCTTCGGTTTTGTAGCTAATGTCATGCTGATTGATACACCTTGAGATAGTAACACCTAACTAAATGAGGTTATTGAATGGTAGCATTAGTTAAACAATTTCATCTATGTCTTGTTATTTTTTATCTTATCTAATTATTAAGAAATATATTGCTGCTGAAAGTTAGATATTTCTACTATCTATAATGACAGAGTATGATTAGATAGCGTTTCATTTATTTTTGCGGGAAACACTGTTATTTAAGTTATATTAATCACTATAATAATTATATATATATACTATGATTTTATTGTGGGTTACTTGCAATGCACAATTCATCTCTCATAAGTCAGATTTTTCTAACTTTTACTGATAGCTTTAAAGAACATCGTAAAAATATTTCAGCAGTGCTGCTAACCCCGGAGAAGCATTTGTGGTTGGGGTCAGATGAAACCTCAACTATTGAACGTCTATCTTTTGTAGATGCCAATAATTTTGCAGAACATAAACAATTTCACGTAGCCGGATTTATCAGTTTACCTGCACCTGAAGAAGAGGAAATTGATATTGAAGGGTTAGCATATACTGATTATTACCTGTGGTTAATAGGTTCTCATAGCTATAAACGTAAAAAACCTAAACCCAAACATTCTGATGAGAAAAATATTAAAAGACTGGCAACAATTACATCAGAACCAAATCGTTATATCATCGGACGTATCCCGCTGGTGGATGGAGAACTATTTCCATCATGCCCACATCCAGAAAATCCTGATGTACAATTGAGTGCTGCCAAACTTGAGGTTACGCAACAGGGTAACTTGCTTATGGAAGCTTTGGCAGATGACCCACATTTGGGCTTTTTTGTGAAAGCTGCAATTCCAGGTAAAGATAATGGCTTTGACATTGAGGGAATAGCCGTTTATCAAAACCGAGTTTTTCTGGGTTTGCGCGGTCCGGTGTTGCGAGGTTGGTCTGTGATGCTGGAAATAGAGTTAGAAAATTCTAGTCCCGAAGTGCTGAGACTGAAGACAATTGGAGAGGAAAATAAGAGATACAAGAAGCATTTTATCTTCTTGAATGGCTTAGGAATTCGGGATTTATTTTTAGATGGTGAAGACTTGTTGATTTTAGCAGGACCAACAATGGATTTAGATGGTCCTGTGCAAGTTTATCGTTTGAAGAATGGTGTTAATTGCCTTGAAAATGTTCTCAATTACCCAGAGGTTGTGCTTGATATCCCATATGGAAACAGGGATGACCACGCTGAGGGAATGACTCTATTTCAAGATATAGCTAGGGTACCTTCACTACTGGTAGTTTATGATTCTCCGGCAGAGCATAAGCTGGTAGGAGATGCTGGTGTACTAGCAGATGTGTTTAAGCTGAATTGATATATAGGAATCCTATTTGATTTGTGTGAAAGTGCCTGCGCATAAGCCCTGCGGCCAGGCTGCGCCAAGCGCGCGCGTAAGCATATGGCGATCGCACAAAGCGCCCGCTCCTTTGGGGCGAGCGCAATCTGTTGTCTTGAGTTAAAGCTTACACACAGCAAGTCTTTCGCCTCCGCAGCGCCAGCACTCCTATTGCCAATAGCCCAATTAAGCTATTTGACTCTGGTACCGTCGTCGGACGTGAATTTGTCGCTGCTGCTGGACGTGGGTTTGTCGCTGCCACTGGACGCAGATATGCGGCTGCCACGTAGTCTCCAATCCGGTCACCCAAACCGAACCGCCCCTCATTATTTGAAAATGAGAAGTGATATCCTGAAAAAACTCGACTCTGGGAAGCCTCCGTTGCAACGTCAGAAAAGCTACTGAATGAACGTGTTACCCCTGGCAACGCAGGCGAATCAACGGTGAGCGCAATTTCGTCTGTCCCGAAGAACGCTTCTAATACTGCTGATGTCGCCCCTGATGAAGTGGATAGCACACTTGGATAATCAAAGCCAGTGGAAGCTACCAATGGTTCCCAAGTTGGATCACCTGTAATCAATGGATTGCCAAGATTGTCACCGTTGCGGATTACGTCTCGTGGTCGCGAGGTTTTGTAGGTGTTTTTCGACTCCGTTGCGGCGATCGCCGAATCACCCACTGCAATTCCCAATAGCCCAAACAGCCTAGCCTTCTCATGCAAATCCAAGCCCTGTTGGTCTGCCACAATTTCCGCTATACGAAACGCCTGCCCAGATGAACTGTGAGTGTTTGTTTGATTAGCCCAAAAAAGCCCAATCTCAGTTTCCTCAGGAGTTCGTGTTGAGTTGGTCAGCCGCCCTTTCTCTTTAATTTGGTTATATGATTCGGCAAACTCTGGGCTAGTAACATCAGGTGGTGATGGTGAACGGAACTGCGATGGACTGGTTAAACCAAAAGGTGTATTGAGCGATAAGTCTGTGGGGTCGTTTGCCCGCGACACTAGCAGTGACGATGCAACGTTCTGCCCCAAGGTTATACCCTGCTCTTTCCCAAAACCGTCAGGTATCGCCTCCAATTGTCCTGCCAACACTTGGTCAAACCGTGTTTTCTGCGTTGGAAACAGGCTGCTGAGTGCTGTATGGGCAGCAACGGCTGCGGCTGCTTCTGAAGAAGTTCCAGGTTGTGCAACAAGATTCACAAAATAAGGCTGGTATAGACGGTCTACTGAATTCACCGCATCGTATACAGAGAGATTGACTATTGCCAACTGCCGCCCCGCTTGTGCTGCACCTGAATTTGCAACCGTTACTGCTGTTCGTGCCTCGCGTGACCAAGTCGTAACCACATCTGTTGGAGTCGGTGTGGTGACAAACGTGGCAGCAGCTGCTTTATCGGGTAGACTACCAAGCATCACTGTCAATGCCGATAAACCTAGAAATATTCCTTTGGAACGGCTCAACATAGTTTTTCCTCTAAAGGTAAAAAAATCAATCGGTTTACCGTATTTTTACTGGGAGTAGTATTGCATAGACTGGCATCAAGCACAAGATTTGCCAGCGTGAGTACTTCACAGATTAGTGGAGATTGCCTCCACAGGACAAGTGGGAATACACTGTTCGCACACAATGCAGCGCGATCGCGTAAATGTCAGCTTATCCGTTTGGGGGTCGATTTTTAAGGCTTCTGTTGGGCAAACTCCTGTACACAAGCCACAGTGGACGCACACATCTTCATCAATGATGATTTCCCCTAAAGCTAGGGAGACAGTGATGTTTTGCGATCGCATCCACTCAATCGCTGCATCCAATTCATCAATATCTCCCGATAGTTCCACCACCAGTTTACCTATTTGATTTGGCGCAACCTGAGCGCGAATAATATTTGCAGCAACGTTAAAATCTCTTGCCAATCGGTAGGTGACTGGCATTTGAACGACGCGTTTGGGGAAAGTGAGGGTGACTCGTTTTTTCACAGTTGTATTTGGTAAATTCCCCAAGCATCTGGGGATACATCCTTATTTTATTGCCAACCGCCAAGGACGCCTCCGGTGCACCCGTTGGATAGGACGCTAATAGAGAAACACAGCACGTTAAACTGAAGAAGGTAATACTTAATAAGTTTTAATAAATCTGTTATGAGTAGCGATTCACCTGTTCATTCTCCAGAAAAATCAGAAGCTAAGGTTGGGGCGCGCTTGAGAAATTTTTTAATCGCAATAGTGGCGATCGCCCTAAGCGTTGCTCTAGTTTTGGGACTACGAACTCAGACAACCTCTGCAACTCTTGCTCAGTTAGGTGAGCAGTCTACACCAATAGATGTGGCTTTAACCAATAGTAAGCCATCTCTGATGGAGTTTTATGCTGATTGGTGTACTGTCTGCCAAAAAATGGCACCAGATATCGCGCAACTGGAACAGCAGTATGCTGACAAGGTGAATTTTGTCATGCTGAATGTGGATAATACGAAGTGGCTGCCAGAGATGTTGAGATATCGGGTAGATGGCATTCCCCATTTCGTGTATTTAAATAAGAATGGGGAACCTGTCGCGCAGGCAATTGGTGACCAACCTCGCACCATTCTATCAAGTAACGTGGAGGCTTTAGTTGCTGGTTCGCCTTTGCCTTATGCTCAAGCAAGCGGGAAAGTCTCGCAATTTAATGCACCACTAGCACCAACAAGTAGTCAGGATGATCCCCGTACTCATGGTAGTCAAGTGGTGAATTGATTTTGAACCATACTAGTAAACCACAACTTTGCATTCCCATATTTGGGAAACAATATGCTACAGCTTATTATCCTAGTGCTTGTTGTTATTTTAGGTTCAGCGGTTTGTTCTAGTATAGAGACAGCGCTGTTTTCTGTTTCTGTGCTGAGAGTCCGACAATTAGCTCAGTCAAAAAACCCATCAGCAGTGGCACTTTTGGCGATTCGTGAAAAAATGAATCGACCTATTGCGACCATTGTCATTCTCAACAATACTTTCAACATCATTGGCAGTATTCTCACAGGTAGTATTGCTACTAAAGTATTAGGAGACACGTGGCTAGGTGTATTTTCAGGAGTATTGACCTTCCTGATTATCATCTTTGGTGAAATCATTCCGAAGACAATTGGAGAGCGTTATGCCGAACAAATAGCCACACTTGCAGCTCTACCTGTTACTGGACTTTCCATTGCCTTCACACCTTTAGTTTGGATTCTAGAAAATGTGACGGCACCCTTTGCCAAAGGCAAAAAAAGACCGACAACCAATGAGGCTGAAATAAAGCTATTGGCGAATATCGGTCACCAGGAGGGGATTATCGAAAGCGGCGAAGCAGAAATGATTCAACGGGTGTTTCGATTGAATGATTTGATAGCGGCTGACGTGATGACACCCCAAACCATGCTGACATACATACGTGGCGATCTGACTCTTGCCGAGGGAAAAACAAATATTATCGCCTCCCAACATACCCGAATTATTGTGATTGATGACTCTATTGATCAAGTCATTGGGTTTGCTTTAAAACAGAACTTGCTGACAGCGTTGGTTGAAGGAAAGGACAATCAAAAAATCGCTACTCTGGCTCGGAAAGTTCGCTTTGTTCCTGAGACAATTCGGGCAGATAAACTGCTTAAAAGCTTCCTAGAAGCCCGTCAGCATCTTGCAGTAGTAGTGGATGAATATGGTAACGTCTCTGGTGTTGTGACCTTGGAAGATGTGCTTGAGGTAATAACTGGTGAAATTGTAGATGAAACTGATAGAACAGTTGACCTGCAAGAAATTGCACGTAAGAAGCGAGAAAAAATGTTGCAGTCGATGGGTTTTGGCAATCCATCTTTAGACACAAACTAATGATTTGATGCATCTAAAGATTCATCTCAAACCTCCAGGAGACTCCCGGTGTAATCGTTTCGATTCAGCGGTGAGAGGAATGGAGGAGGAATTACGAAACGTTTTTATACCGTATCCTGCTCAGATTCCAAAACGCCACTGCTGATAACGAGTTTGGGCCAGATTATCAAAAAGAAACCCATCCATGTCAATACAGGCACACACACAAGAGTCGTCAGCCACACTGTCTTAAATATTACCCAGCTACCACCAATCAACGTTACGCCTGTGAGAAGAATAGACCAAGGCTGACACCACCACGGTTTGTATTTCCAAGGGCTTAGAGCTTGTTTCTGAGACATTTCTTGTTTTGGTAATTTGCCAGAATATGACACATTAGTGACATCCTCCCATTGTTCCACAAAGATGCAAACTGCTGTATTTTTTAGAGAAGTTGAAATTTGGCAATTGTAAATTTTCAAAGTATAGCTTTTTACACCAGATTTTATTGTTATTTGTTACAAAATATAGAACACCATTTTCGCTCTATTCCAAAATGGGAATATAGATTTTTGTGAGAAATGTTATCGAAATTTGATTTTCATGCCACAGCACCCTATTATGAAACAAATAGAAGAAAGAATTTGCTAACTAGATTGACCCAAGAGCAATTTCTGGCTGTGTTGGAAGCAACCGAGAAGATAGTTTATTTTTGGCAGCAAGGACGGATATGTCTATTTTCCTTGGCTTTGAGGCAGTTAAACAATACTGAGTGAGATAAGCTAGCCAAAAAAAACTTGTACTTAGGTATTTTTCCACAAATGAATCAACGTATTGGTCAATTTGCAGTAGCTTTTGTTACCCTCACCTCAATCGGTGGGGCGATTGGGCAAAACCCAGTGCCCCAAGCGGCGATGCTCGCGGAGGGAGCCGCCCAAAGGGCGATGGCGCAGAGCGCCCGCTTCGCGATCGCACGTCGGTTATTACCCTGGGCAATCATTGTGCCGCTTGCAATCAATTGGTTAACTATTTGGGCGATTGAGGTCAACAAGTATGACCAGAGATTAATTCACGCTTTACAAACCGTAATCATAATCCTCATATTCTCGATTCTCATCTTGTCAAACGCTTCGTCAATAAACCGGATAGAAGCCCATCGTCAAAGAGCAGAACAAAAACTACGGGAATCAGAACAGCAATTCCGACGTGCTGTGATGTACTCTCCACTGCCCATTATGATTCATGCTGAGGACGGAGAGGTTTTGGAAATTAATCATGCTTGGACAGATATCACTGGATACAAGCCTGAAGATATCCCAACTATTGCCCAGTGGACAGAACGAGCCTATGGAGAGCGTCAAGAATGTGTCAGAGAACTCATTGACCGCTTATACATTTTGGATTGTCGTGTTGCAGACGGAGAATTCGTTGTTCACACGCGTAGCGGAAATCAGCGCATTTGGGAGTTTTATTCTGCTCCTTTAGGCAGAGATTCAGATGGTAGGCGATTGGTGCTTAGCACTGCAATTGAGATCACCAAACACAAGCAGGCTGAAGAAGCTTTAGTGCAGATGAATGCTACTTTGGAAATGCGGGTGAGAGAGCGGACGGCAGAACTTGCAAACATAAACCAGCAATTGCAGCACGAACTGCATGAACGCCAACGAGTCGCACAAGCACTCCAAGAAAGTGAGCGCAAATTCCGAGCCATCTTTGAGCAGACATTCCAATTGATCGGGCTTCTCACTCCTGACGGTACAGTGTTGGAACTTAACCAAAGAGCGCTGGATTTTATTAGGGCGCGACGAGAGGATGTGATGAACCGACCTTTCTGGGAGCTTTCTTGCTGGATCTGCAACTTAGAAACTCAAGAGAACTTAAAGGCGGCGATCGCCCAAGCAGCAACAGGACAATTCATCCGTATGGAAGTCACCTTACCAGATGCTGATGGCATCATGACAGATTTTGACTTTTCGCTCAAGCCAGTGCGAGATGAATCAGGTGAGGTGGTGCTGCTGATTCCAGAAGGACGAGATATTACCAACCTCAAACGGACACAATCAGAACTGCGCGAAGTTCGCGATCGCCAAAAGTATTTACTAACAGCTAGCCCAGCAGTTATTTTCAGTTCCAAACCTAATGGGGATTATGGAGCTACCTTTATCAGTGAAAACGTTACTGCAATTTTAGGATACCAGCCACAAGACTTTTTAGATAACTCTGATTTTTGGGTAAGTCACGTCCATCCAGAAGATATTGAACGCGTCTTGAGAGATATAGCGCAAAATTTTGAAACAAATTCTCACTCCCACCAATATCGGTTCTTGCGTGCTGATGGCACGTATTGCTGGCTCGAAGAGGATGTGAAACTAGTCCGAGATCAAAAGGGCAATCCTGTGGAGTTTGTGGGCTATTTAATAGACATTAATGAGCGCAAAGCACTGGAGATGGAAGTCGCTCACAAGCAACAGTTATTGGATAGTTTCATCACCAGTGCACCTATCGGTATGAGTGTTCTCGATAGTCAACTGCGCTATACGCTAGTCAATGAAACCTTAGCAGAAATCAATGGAATTTCTACAAAAGAACATATCGGTAAGACTCCTTTAGAAATCGTACCGGATTTAGCGCCCAAGCTGATAGAGTTTTGTCAACAAGTTCTCACAACTGGTCAACCTGTCGTTAATGTCGAAATCACTCGGGAAACTCAAAAACTTCCTAGAATCAACCGAACTTGGTTAATGTCCTTCTTTCCAATTCATCACTCAATCAGTCGATCCATTGGGATTATCGTTGCAGAAATTACAGAACGTAGGCGAGCAGAAGTAGCTTTAGCAGAGCGGGAGGCACTGCTGCGTTCTATCGGTGATAACCTGCCTCATGGTGCAATCTACCAAGCTGCACGCGAACTAGATGGCAGCTACCGCTTACACCATATCAGTGCAGGCATAGAAAACATTACTGAAATCAAACCCGAAGATGCCTTAAGAGATTTTAGTCTTCTTCATAACCAGTTTTTAGAGCAAGACTACCCAAAGTTGCTACAAACAACTTATGAAACGATCAAAAATTTATCAGTTTTCAACATTGAACTGAGAACACGAACGCCTAGCGGCAAACTCAAATGGCTGCATCTTCGTGCATCACCCCGTAGTTTTGATGATGGAGGAATTGTTTGGGATGGGCTTGTTGTAGATATCACTGATATAAAACAAGCAGAAGAAGCATTACGATTGCAGGCAGAAAAAGAAAAGGCACTCAATCGAGTCATTAAAACGATTCGTAACTCACTCGACTTGCAAACTATCTTCAACACCGCTGCTGCTGAGATTGCTAAACTTTTACAAGTTGACCGCGTAGAAATTGTTCAATACATACCAAGCCAAAAACTTTGGAAGCACGTAGCAGAATATCTTCAAACTCCTGACTTAACAAGTTTTTTGGAAATGGATATTCCAGATAAGGGCAATAAAATTGCTGAGCAAATCAAAAAATTAGAAGTTGTGCGTATTAACGATACTACTACAACTATGGATGATCAAATTAACTCTAAGTTTGCTCAACTCTTTCCGGGAGCATTGCTGATGGTGCCAATCCAAATCGATTCAACACTTTGGGGTAGCCTGACTTTAGGAAAAAGCAAACAATCTACCTGGCAAGACTCAGAAGTAGAACTGACTATGACAGTCGCGGATCAATTGATGATAGCCATTCAGCAATCGGAACTTTACCAGCAGTTGCAAATAGCAAATCAGGAACTGCAACGCCTAGCGAAGCTTGATGGGCTGACTCAGCTTGCCAATCGGCGACATTTTGATCAATACCTCAAACAAGAGTGGCTGCGGTTAGCAAGGGAGCAAAATGCTTTATCCGTCATTTTGTGCGATGTCGATTATTTCAAGCTTTATAACGATACCTACGGTCATCCAGCTGGTGATACTTGTTTAATGCAGATTGCTCAAGCAATTAGTGGTGCTGTTAAGCGTCCTGCCGATTTAGTGGCTCGTTATGGTGGCGAAGAATTTGCGGTACTTTTGCCGAATACAGACAGTGACGGAGCAGTACAGGTTGTTGAAATTATCCAAAAAAAGGTCAGACAACTCCATCTTGCACATATTGCTTCTCTAGTAGATAAATATGTCACCCTCAGCTTTGGCATTGCTACAATTTTCCCTTCTCACAATGGTTCTGTACAAGCTTTGATTAACGCAGCAGATAAAGCATTATATCAAGCAAAGGACAAGGGACGAAATTGCTACCAAAGCATTCGATTGCGGGAGTAGGTAGGGAGCTGGGAAGAGTCATTCTTTTTTCACCCTATCACCCCATCACCCCAAACTCCTTCGGAGAGGCTTCGCTAACACCCCATCATCTTTCCACCACCTCACGCACCAACTGTGCCAATTTCTCCGCACTATCAGGAACAGCGATCGCCTTCGCCTTTTCTCCCATCTTTCGCAATTCTTCTGGATGCTGCAACAAGTCCAAAACCTTCTTTTGCAATACCTCTGCTGTCAACTCCGCCTGTTTAAAGGCGATCGCTGCACCGACTGAAGTAAAAACTTCTGCATTATAAGTCTGATGGTCTTCTGCGGCAAACGGGTACGGAATCAAAATTGCTGGTGTTCCGCACACTGCCATTTCCGTTAAACTACCGGCTCCAGAACGAGTAATTGCTAAATTTGCTCGTTGCAACAACGCAGCCATATTATCATAAAATTGTAAATTAATATACTGTGAATGTTTCAGAGTGTCAGCCTCAGGATCTTTATCGCCTGTTAAATGCACAACCCAAGCACCAGCATCAAACCAAGCATCAGCACACTGGCGCACCAGCTTATTGATCGCAACCGCTCCCTGGCTACCACCAAAGACAACGATGACCGGAACACCATCAGGAATGGGGAGATCCAACGATGCTTCAATTCCTGCTTGTAAGAATTGAGAACGCACTGGAGTACTGGTGTAAATTGTTTTAACGCGGGGCAAATACCCAGAAGCCACTTCAAAACCCACCGCCACCGCATTACACCAAGGTCCCAGAAAGCGAGTGACTTTACCAGGTAAGGCGTTGGCTTCGTGCAGAATCACAGGTAAACCCAAGGAACGCGCTGCAATCACAGCAGGTGCGGCGATGTAACCCCCTGTGGTGAACACTCCTTGAAATTTTCCTTGTTGTAAAACTTTCCTGACTTCTAGAATTGAACCAATAAGTTTTACCAAAATACGAACAGAGGAAATTCCAAAACCTTGCTGAAAACCTTCAACTGCAATAGTATTCAATCGATACTGCTTAGGAACAAGCTGAGTTTCTAATCGATTAGGCACACCAAGCCATTCGATTTGATAATCGCTCAAGTGTTCCGCCAGTGCGATCGCCGGAAACACGTGTCCGCCAGTCCCACTAGCAGCTATCAGTAACCGTATAGGAGCGTGTACCATGAACTCTCCACCCTGTTAGCGCTTAGTTTAACCTAAGATAAAACAATTTCCATACCTCTGTAGTCAAATTGCCTTGTTATTGCTCATGCCTAATTTTCTTTCGTTTCTACACAAAAGTCCAACACTGTTGCCATCTAGTCGCTTACTAGTTTTTTCCTTGCTGACACTCGGTTTATTGACAAATTGGAGCGCTCAAGCAAAAGCACCACCGCAGTTAGCCCAAGCTGCAGAACCCGTCCCCAGTGCTTCCCAGAATGCACCCGCCCAATTGAAAAATTTATTGACGCAAATTGATACCGCAGCAAGCCGGGGCGATGTCAAAGGAGTGATCCAGTTCTACAGCCCCAATTTCATTCATGGGGATGGCTTAACCCGCCAGAGTATGGAAAAAGCTTTAACTGCACTTTGGCAGCGATACCCCCAATTGAAATACAGCACCCAGGTACAATCTTGGAAATCAGAAGGTAATGCCATTATCGCCGAAACAGTGACCAATATAACTGGCGTGCCCTCGACGAACAGTGCTAACTCGGTTCTCAATGCCACAATTAGCTCGCGTCAGCGCATTGCTGGAGGCAAAATTGTCCGCCAAGACATTTTGTCTGAACGTACTCAAATCACCTCTGGTACCAAGCCACCTCAAGTAGATATTAAGTTACCCCAGCAGGTAAAAGTTGGTCAGCAGTATAGTTTGGACGCAATTGTCCAAGAGCCGCTTGGTGATGATTATCTATTGGGAGCAGCGTTAGAAGAACCGATTAAACCAGATAAATTGCTGAGTCCCACACCTGTGGACTTGGAATTACTTTCATCTGGCGGGATTTTTAAAGTTGGACGCGCACCAGCTACCCCTGGTAGCCAATGGATTTCTACGGTGATCATGCGAGGAGAAGGTATGGTTATGATCACTCAGCGTATGCAGGTCGTGAAAAACTAGTCATTAGTCATTAGTCTTAAAACAGTTATCAGTTACCAGTTATCAGTTATCAGATTCACTGTTTACTGTTTACTGATTGTTGACTCTTGACTCTTAAAACAGTTATCAGTTGTGAGGTTCACTGTTTACTGTTTACTGTTTACTAATAACTGTTCACTGATTGTTGACTTTTGACTAAAAATGCTTTCTGTACAAAATCAAATTGTTTTGATTACTGGTGCAAGTAGTGGTATCGGTGCTGCTTGTGCCAAAGTCTTCGCAAATGCAGGTGCAAAACTGATTTTAGCGGCGCGGCGCTTGGAGCGTTTGCAGGAACTTGTAGAACTCTCGGATACAACATCTGTACAGTTCCATTTGTTACAGCTAGATGTGAGCGATCGCTCTGCCGTAGAATCTGCTATCTCAAGCCTACCCCCTGGCTGGTCTGATATCGACATCTTAATCAATAACGCTGGTCTCAGTCGCGGTTTAGACAAACTCCACGAAGGCGACATCCAAGATTGGGAAGAAATGATTGATACCAACATCAAGGGTTTGCTCTACCTCACCCGCTACGTTGTTCCTGGAATGGTGAAACGCGATCGCGGTCATGTGGTAAACATTGGTTCAATAGCTGGGCATCAAACCTATCCTAATGGTAATGTCTATTGTGGCACGAAAGCGGCTGTCAGAGCCATTTCTGAAGGTTTGAAACAAGACTTGTTAGGAACCCCTATCCGCGTCACCTCGGTTGATCCTGGTATGGTAGAAACCGAATTTAGCGAAGTGCGTTTTCGCGGAGATAGCGATCGCGCCAGCAAAGTTTACCAGGGAGTCACTCCCCTCACACCCGATGATGTCGCCGATGTGGTATTTTTTTGCGTGACTCGACCAAGCCATGTAAATATTAACGAAGTTGTCCTCATGCCAGTTGACCAAGCTAGCGCAACCCTGGTGAATCGGCGAAATTAAAATGAAGGAAAGTTAAAAATCTAAATTTGGTACAACTGTATATGCAAAATACTGCCAACGCTGAAAAAACCGGGGTGACAGTACTGACGGCGATTAACATAGCAAAAGTACTCCCAATCTTCTGGTTAATTGCTTTTGCTGTCGTCTTCGGCATTCAAGACTGGCGACAACTCATTTATATGTGCTTGCACATCAGCTATTGTATTTGGTGGCTAATCGAGCAATGGTTTTACCCCCAGCGGCGACAGATGTTTAATGATTCTGTAGGGGTTGGTATGTTCGTTTTCATACTATTGTCAGCCGGGGTTTTTTACGTGTTACCGGGATACCTGGCATTTATCAACCCCATCCCTTTATCAATGACCACAGCTGCTGTAGCACTATCGCTTTACATTTTCGGGAGTCTGATCAATGCTACCGCCGATATCCAAAAGCTTAGCGCCAAACAGTACGGGGCAGGGTTAGTTCGTGACAACATATGGCGCTTCTCCCGAAATATCAATTACTTTGGGGATCTACTACGGTATCTGAGTTTTAGCGTCGTTGCTGGTTCACCTTGGGCTTATTTGGTGCCTGGATATATCTTAGTTTTCTACCTCCAGCTTATGTCCCGCAAAGAACAGTCAATGTCCCAAAAATACCCGGAGTATGCCGAGTATAAGCAATCTAGCGCCCGCTTGGTTCCGTTTATTTGGTGAAGCTTAAGTTATCAGTCACGCTTGTTGAGTTGAACTTGGTAAGGCTATGCAAAACACTGCTAATACTGAAGAGGTACTTGTACTAGAGGATGGACAAGCGCCTCCTCCAGGTACTACGACTCCACCACGAAAGCCAAGGTGGTACGACACGTTTAATTACATAGCGAATCCCGATCAGTTTTGCCGCAAAAATCTCGAAGAGTATGGTCCTATCTTCAACACAGGTGTTTTTGGTGGGACTACCATCTTTGTCGGCTCTGCTAGAGCGATTCAAATGGCATTTAATGGGGACTTGAAATATACAGAGATTGCATTGCCAGAAACCACAATGGATATGTTTGGCGAGTACAGTCTGTTCCAGCGCCCTGACTTGCATCGCCAACGCAAAAATGCACTGGGTCCTGGGCTTACTGGACGTGCACTTGATGGATACACCCCCCACATAAATAACACAATCGTGCATGGCGTCCAAGGTTGGACTACCCCCAGCCAAATGGCGCTTTACCCTGCAGTAGAGAAGATCTGCTTTGATGTACTCACCACTGTGCTGCTGGGAGTCAACTTGGATGATTCTGCTCCAGACACTTTTGCAGGACTACCTGTGTCCTCCAAAGCAGAGCTAAAAGCTTTGTACAAGACATTCTTTGATGGCTTTTATGGCTTGTCCAAGTGGAAGTCCCGCTTCACAGCATACGGTCGAGGACTCAAGGCACGCGGTGCGCTGCTCGATTTCATGCGTGCAGTGGTCAAAAGGCGACGGGCAGAAGGCGGAGCCATGAACGCCACAACGGACTTTCTATCTATGATGCTAGCCAGTCAGCAGGAAAATCCAGATGGAATATTTAGTGATACCTTGATTGAAAACCAGTGCCTGCTGGAGTTATGGGCGTCACACTACCAAATCTCTGGACTGATATCTTCGCTCATATACCTGCTAGGACAGCATCCGCAGGTGATGCAGCGGCTAAAGGAGGAACAGGCAGAGGTGATGGGTGGACAGAGCAATGTCAGCATATTCTCACCCGAGCATTTGAAACAGATGGTATTCCTAGACGCGACTATCAAAGAGACACTGCGCACGCTACCTCCCAGCTCCACCGCTAATCGCCGACTCACCAAGTCTGTTGTGCTGGATGGTGTGCTGTATGAGAAGGGCTGTGTCCTGACTGCAGAGCCACGAATCGCGCACATCATGGCAGAATACTTTCACGAACCAGAAATATTTGCTCCAGAGCGCTTTCTGCCCGAGCGCGGGGAGGGGAAGATGTATCAGTTCATCCCGTTAGGGGGCGGTGTACACGCATGCCTAGGAGCACAGATGACGATGGTGGTCACTAAGGTGTTCGCATCTCATATGCTACGTATGTTTGACTGGAAGTCAACGGGCAAAGCAAAGTTTGTTCAGTTCCCGATCAAGAGGATCAAGGATGATTACCAAATTAACATTGCACGCCAAGAATAATCATGGTGCCACATTGTATGGTGCCGAGGGGAATTGTTAAACAATCCTCTAGCAAAATAGCACGAGAGGAGTTTTTCATCTATCCAAATATATATATGTAATTGAATCGCTGACATTTTCCGGCAGCGATTTTTTTTGCAAAATTAATGACCACAGCTGTTGTGGCATTATCACTTTTGAGAAAGCCTTTGTGGGATGGGCATCTTGCCCGTCCAGTTACTACAAATTAAATGCACATTAGCTTATGCGGATTCAAGAACACGCAATAAATCATTGACCATTCCATAAGGATGATCTGCGAGAGAGGTATTACAAAAAACAGCTAACGTCAGTTTGCCTCCGTGAAAATCGGGTAAATGCATAGCCCACAGATTATAGCCGGGACCACCTCCTCCATGTCCATACTTCTCACCATACTTGGATTCAGGATCTGCCATAATTCCTAAACCATAACAAGGTTTTTTATACCAAGGTTCGTGAGTACCAGTGGGTACAAGAGTTAGCATTTGCTGTAGCTGCTTAGAATCTAGCAATTTACCTGAAAAGATAGCGTCAAAAAATTTCACCACTTCTTCAGGCGTAGAAGCAATGAGTCCTGTCGCACACCAGTCTGGATGATAACGAGGAATCACATTCTCCATAATTCGTTCTGAATTCAGGTATCGGCAATAACCAGGCGTCAGAACGCCTTTTGTGTCAACATGATGGGCGACATAAGTATTTTGTAAATCCAGTACTGAAAATACGTTGTCTTCTAATGCTTGAGCAAATTTCTTACCACTCACAGCTTCAATCACCTCATACAGCAACATATAACCTGTATTTGAATAACTCCATCGTTCTCCTGGTTCAAAGTCGAGTTTTCCTGTGCAGGTTAATTCAGCAACTTTCTCATGTGTCCAAGGAACAGAAGGATTCTCACAAACAGCAGGCAAATAATCTTCAAGGTTCGTGTAACTCGGTATTCCACTTGTATGATTTAGTAACCGACGCAAGGTGACACCATCCTGAAATGGCATTTCAGGTAACCATTTCGTCAGTGGATCATCTAAATTTAACAACCCATTCTGAGCTAAACGCAATAAGCAAACGGAAACAAAAGTTTTGGTAATACTGTAAATGTAAAATGTGCGATTTATACCAAGAGGTTCCTTTGCCTCAAGATCAGAGAAACCACTGCTCCCTAACCAGAGTCCATGTTTCTCATCATTGATAGCGACATTCACACCCATGCAGCCTGTAAAGTGAAGGGATTGGTTGAGCTGCGCTTGTAAAGTATCTTCTAACCTAGTATCCATATAGTGAGGAGGTGCCTTTTGATTTGCCATAAGTTTACATTTCTCTAAAAGCGGGTATCTACCTACTTATATTGGGTAAATCACCTACTGAATTTGACTGCTACTTTCTATAGTCTAAAGAATAAGTTTTTAATCTTTGCCGAATAAAAAGCTTTGATTCGCCAGAATATTGTGCATATTCTCTAAAAAAACTCCCCAGAGTTTAAGCACCACATTCTTGAAGAGGTTTAGCTTAGCAATGCCTCTTCTTACTGTTTGGTTGACATCTCAATTCTCAGGTTTGAGCCTTGATTTCATCCCTTAGGTGAATGTAGGTAGTCCAATCAAGATAATTGCAGGAAACTGGCATGAATTTAGCAGAAATCATTGAAAAGGAGCCAATGGAAAAGGGCTGGTGGATAGAAATAGTCTCCTCTAAGCCCTGCTGTACCTACTACTTTGGACCTTCCCTTGAGTGCTCAGCAAGCTATTGTTGACCAAGATGGTTACATTGAGGATCTCCTAAACGAAGGAGCACAAGGAATTACTGTTCAGATTCAATGGTGCAAGCCAAAGGAACTAACTATTTGCCCAAAGGATGAATTGGCAGAGAGTTTTCAAATGTGAGGAGAGTTTAATTACCTAGCTAACCACCCCCAAAAGTAGAGCCGTAGTCAGCGACTCAATTAAGGTGGGCAAGGTTTTACTAGTCGGTGACAAGACATCACACAACAAAAAACTAGACACAAAACAGGAGAAAACTATGGCGCTTTCAAGAATCGAAGACTTTGAAGCGAGTTCCCGTCGCTCTTTTAGAGAGCATAAGCTCATGCAGTTTGAGGTTTACACCGCTCAAGAGGAAAAGGCGGGACAAGTGGTGGAAATCTTAGTCGATGAAGCCGGACATTCTCAGTACCTAGTTGTCGATCTCAATGACTCAATGACTGGCAAACAGGTACTACTGCCATATAGTGAAGCTCAGGTTGACCAAACGACAAGGCGCGTCTACGTTAGTAGACTTAACAAAGCGCAAGTCGCTGACTTGATGGCTTACAACCCAACTGACAACAACAACATGGTCTGCGGCTTGAACGAGGAAGTGAGTTCTTCGTATCCCTTGTAAAACGCACAAAGCTAGATTTGCCAATACTTTCAGAGAATTTTGCACTACCCTAACACTTATCGGATAATCGCAGGCAGACAAAATGTCAGCGATTTTTTTGCGAAATAGTTGCAACTCATAATCATACCGACTATGATTTAAATCAGGAAGATTAAATAAAGAACCCCAAGTATGCAAAGCCTTGTTATCGGTGCAGTTGCTAGTTTAGGTGCAGGACTTGCTACAGTTCTCGGTGCCTTGCCGATTTTACTGCCAATAAATCTTACGCAGCGAGTGCAGGGAATTATGCTGGGGTTTGGTGGGGGAGTGATGTTAGCGGCGACATCGTTTTCATTAATTGTGCCTGGTACGGAAGCAGCGATCGCCCAAGGTTACTCCAAAGCAAATGCAGCCTTAATTATCGTCATCGGTATTTTGCTAGGCGGAGTATTTCTGCAACTGGCACATAAGTTATTGCCGCACGAACACTTTTTCAAGGAGGAAGAAAGCGTTCGTGGCAGTAATCTAAAACGAATTTGGCTATTTATTGCCGCAATTACCATTCACAACTTCCCCGAAGGATTAGCTGTGGGAGTAAATTTTGGCAATAACAATATTACCGATGGGATTCCCGTTGCTTTGGGTATTGGTTTGCAGAATATTCCTGAAGGTTTAGTCGTAGCATTAGCTTTGGTAGGTGAAAAATATTCACGAGGTTATGCTTTGTGGATTTCGCTGCTGACAGGTTTAGTCGAACCAATTGGCGGTGTGATTGGTGCTGGTGTGGTGAGTATTGCTAATTTTATATTGCCTTGGGCAATGGCGTTTGCAGCGGGAGCAATGTTGTTTGTTATTAGTGATGAAATTATCCCAGAATCTCATCGTAAAGGTTTAGAAAAAGAAGGAACCATTGGTGTCATGTTTGGCTTTGTCGTCATGATGTTTTTGGATATTGCTTTAGGATAATTCCTGGTACTTCTCGTTACCAGGCTCAGCCTGGTAACGCATTCCCTGAGGCTCCGCCTCACATTCTCCATAAGTTTTTTGTCCATAAGTTTTTTGACTATCTTTTGAAGAAAGGCGAAGCGTCAAACAATAAGCATTTTCTGGCAGAGCCAGGGAACGAGAAATCACTCTATATTTTGAAACCAAAAGGAGCAAAATATGAACTTGATTCGCTTTGAACACATCAACGTTTCTTGCAAAGATATTAATGCAACCAAGAAATTTTACCAAACCCTATTTCCTGATTGGTATGTACGCGCCGAAGGCGTATTCGAGGGTAGACGCTGGATGCATTTGGGAAATAACCAATTTTATCTTGCCCTCAACGATGAAAGTGACCAAGAGCGTGTGCATACGCCTTATGAAAGTATAGGTATAAACCATGTTGGCTTTGTGATTAAAGATGGCGAAGCAATGAAAAAATTGCTTGATGCTGAGCACATTGAATATTACACAATGACAGCGCCTGAAACTAAGCAGAGAATTTATGTCAATGACCCAGATGGAAATGAGATTGAGTTGGTTGAATATAACCCAGAGTACGCACTGAAATAATGGCTTATGGTGGGTGCTTCAGCGCCTACTACTATTACCCAACAGGAGAATAAACAATGACTACAACACAGAAAGTTGCAGTAGTAACGGGTGGAAATCGCGGTTTGGGATTTGAAGCTTCTCGTCAGTTAGCTAAGAAAGGATATCAGGTAATTCTCACCAGCCGAGATGAAGCAAAAGGCAAAGCTGCTGCCCAAAAGTTACAAGCTGAAGGTTTGAATGTCATTTTTCATCCCCTTGATGTCACTAATGATGAAAGCAGTCAACAATTAGCTAACTTTATTCGTCAGCAGTTTGGCAAACTCGATGTCTTAGTGAATAACGCAGCCATCTACATCGATTCTCAAACAAGTGGAAACAGTGTGTTTGATGCCAAAATTGACACTCTGCGGCAAACGATGGAAACGAATGTATACGGTGTTTTGCAAGTGACTCAGGCGCTCATTGGGTTGATGCAGAAACAAAATTATGGACGGATAGTGAATGTTTCTTCGGGCGCGGGACAACTGACTGATATGGGAAGTGGCTACCCTGCGTATCGCATTTCCAAAGCCGCTTTGAATGCCTTAACGCGGATTTTCTCTAACGAATTACAAGGCACAAACATATTAGTAAATTCAGTTTGCCCTGGTTGGGTGAAAACCGATATGGGTGGTCCAAATGCACCCCGCACACCAGAACAAGGAGTCGATACCATTGTGTGGCTGGCAACTCTTCCTGATGGAGGTGCAACGGGTGGATTCTTCCGCGATCGCCAATCAATTGACTGGTAATATAAAGGAGCAGAACATGAATAGATTACAAGGAAAGTATGCCTTAATCACGGGGGCATCGCAAGGATTAGGAAGGCAACTCGCAATTAATTTTGCTCAAGAAGGAGCAGCAGGAATATCTATTGTGGCGCGTAATGTTGAGTGGCTGAATCAAGTGCGTAAAGATATCCACGAAATTGCGCCCAAAACACAAGTTCTCATCATTGGCGCTGATTTAACTAAGCACGAAGATATCGAGCGTGTTGTTGCGGCAACTTTATGCGAATTCAATGGTCGTATTGATGTTTTAGTTAATAATGCATCGAGCATTGGTCCCTCTCCCATGCCTTACTTACTCGACTACCCGCTTGAGGATTTTCGTAATGTTATCAACACCAATTTAATCGCCCCATTTTTACTCATTAAAAAGGCATTACCAGCGATGATTGAAAATGGCGGTTCCATCATCAACGTCACGAGTGATGCAGGGGTAAATGGTTACCCTAGTTGGGGCGCTTATGGCATCTCGAAATTCGGTATTGAAGGGATGTCCCAGACATGGGCGGCGGAACTTGAAGACAGTGGTGTGCGTGTCAATTGGGTAGATCCGGGAGATATGAACACTGCTATGCATCGTGCAGCAGAACCAGAGGAAGACCCTACGCAATGGGCCAATCCAGCAGATGTTACTGAAGTGTTTATTTACCTAGCTTCGGATGAATCACGCCACGTCAATGGACAAAGATTCCAAGCTCAGGAAGAAAATTGGGGTCAGACATTAGAAAACTCCTACGTCAATGCTGGATAGCTCAAGGAGGTAATTTCAATGGTGAATGAAGGACTTAAATTCATTAATCCAGCAGGGTTAAATAATCCATCCTCATATGGCTACACCCATGTGGTTGCTGCGTCACCAGGCTCAACCACGGTATATATTTCCGGTCAATATGGTGCGGATGAGAATGGCAATCTTATATCCGACGACTTTACTACCCAGTTGAAGCAGTCTTTTACAAATCTTCGCATTGCCTTGGCAGCAGCTGGGGCACGTCCGGAAGATGTTGTCAAGATTACCGTGCTTTCGGTCGATCACAACGAAGAGAAACAACGTCTAATATCTATGGAAAGAAATGCAATGTGGGGTGATCGAAAGCCAGCAAGTACGTTAATTCCTGTGCCGAAGCTTGCGCTTGATGGTATGTTGTTTGAAATTGATGCAGTTGCGGTAATTCCAGAGAATTAATTATCCTTATAGCCCAATACTGTTGAGTTAAAGGTTATTTGTCACAATTGCATGCGTGTAAAGACGTTGCACTGCAACGTCTCTACATAGGCAATCACTTTTGTAGCTATTCCTAACTGGAGCGTGTATTTTTGCCGCACTCTACTAGTGGGAGGCATTCAACCCCTGTCCCTCAATATAACTTCATAGGAGGCATTTATGTCTTTACCGTTAATCTTGCAACCAGGAGAGGGTAAATCGGTCACAATCAAAACCAGCACGTGCACATTCAAAGTAACTGGCAAAGATACCAATGGTCACTTTGGTCTGTTCGAGTTTGTGATGGAGCCAGGTACTGAAGGTGCAAGCCCTCACTTGCACAAGCAACTTACAGAGATGTTTTATGTTGTCGATGGTGAGGTGGAACTTCTACTCGATCAGCGCAAGGTGATCGCACAGCCTGGGACTTTCATGCTAGTCCCTGAAAACACTCCTCATGGTTTCTCAAATCCTGGGCAGAAGCAAGCTACATTGCTAATTATGTTTTGTCCGGCGGACTCACGGGAGAAATACTTTGAGGGATTAGCGGAACTGACAAAGGATGGTCGGCAACCAAGCAAGGAAGAACTCATAGAATTGATGCAAAGGTTTGACCAATACTTAGTACCTGATCCCACCATGCAGTGAAATCAAGGCGTTTGAACTAGGAATAACCGCTTCCGGGCTAGGAAATGGCTTGCTAAAAGAGAAGGCATATAAGGTCGAACCCTAACGCCGCAAATGTTCTAACCGCTCTTTTGCTTCTGCAACTGTGGGAGTGTGTCGTGCTAGAATCCACCACAACGCCAAGATAGGTTGATCGGCTTTTTCAAACCAACGGCGGCGATCGCCCTTTGGGCGGCTCCTCCGGAGCATCGCGCATCACACCAGCGTGAGCACTACGATAAACATAATTTGACAGCGCTTCTAGCGGCTCCCATACCGTTAGGGTGAGCAGAATTCGCTCATCCTCAAAAGCACGGATACTGGTGGCATCGTCTGCACCTTCACTGCGTAACCGCCATACAAAACCAGGATCAGCGTCAGCAATTGCATTAATGCTTCGGATTTGAGCAACAAAGTCTGCCATCTCTGGAGCGTCTAGTGGCGCACGCAAGGTAGCTATATTGACTTGGGCAAGATGGTACCGCTCTGTATTCATAGTAGGACTTACGCATTTTACATATGTACTACATAGAACTTGGGTATTTCAGACATTGTTTGCACTTGTCTAGCACCCAATAAGGCAAATATGCAAGCAAATCAAGGTTGTACAAAAGCGCCTGAAACGACCAAATTTCATAACTCACATTATGGTCAATTTGTACAGTGCCTAACTCCGACAAAAAGCACATTTGTAAAAATGTATTTGTTTATACAATGAAACTTTTGGTGAATGTTATATGGTAACAAAACCCTTTACTTTTACACTTCCGGCGGAGCTTTCCGCAAAAGAACCACCAGAGCGCAGGGGAATTGCCCGTGACCAAGTGCGATTGATGGTTATTAACCACAATAACTATCAAGTCGAACATACCTATTTCAATAGCATTGGTGAGTTCCTGCGCCCTGGTGATTTATTAGTCTTTAATACCAGTCGTACCCTTCCGGCTTCTCTTGATGGCTGTGAGAGACCGAAAGGACAATGTATGGAAATCCGCTTAGCGCAGCATCTTCCAGATGATTCTTGGCTTGCTTTACCTTTGTGCCAGCAACAACCCACCTGTAGCTTGCAAACAGGGACGCAGATTCACTTTGGTCAAGGGTTAACTGCCAATATAGAGAATCGCGACACCCATATTCCGCAACTGTGGAAAATACGCTTCTCAAAATCAGGAACTGAGTTGATGGACACACTCTATCGTTTAGGGCGTCCGATTCGTTATGAATATGTTTCAGAACCTTGGGATTTAGACTACTATCAAACTGTCTACGCCAAAGAACCGGGTTCCGCAGAGATGCCATCAGCAGGACGAGCTTTTACGTGGAAGCTACTTTTTGATTTAAAGCGCCGTGGGGTGGAAACCGCACACATTGTACTACATACGGGTTTATCTTCTTATATGGATGATGAACTCGACGCACAGCATCTCGCTTCAGAAGAAGAATACTTCATTAGTGAAGCTGCTGCTCAAAAGATTAACCGTACCCATGAAAAAGGAGGACGAGTCATTGCCGTTGGAACTACCGTAGTTCGCGCTTTGGAATCTGTTGCAGATACGAATGGGAAAGTACAACTCCAACATGGCTACACGCGATTGCGTATTACTGCTGAGCATAAACTTAAAACAGTAGATGGTTTGCTAACTGGCTTGCACGAACCAGAAGCCAGCCACCTCGACTTGCTGACTGCGTTTCTTCCAGCACAGAAAATTAAGCAAGCTTACGAGGATGCTGTGCAGCGAGGTTACTTGTGGCACGAATTTGGAGATTTGAATCTGATTTTATAAAAAGGTAGGCTGAAAACCCTGCGGCTAAGTCCTTCGGACACGCTACGCGAACAGCCCAGGGATGAAAGCCACGACGTAGGCTTTAGCCTACCGTGGTGTTTTCTTTTTGTGGTTCTGGTAAAGAATCTATCCATTCATCAACAAGACTGCTAATAGTCCGGTCTAGTTGGGCAGATAATAAGACTAACTTATAATATCTGCGGTCAGTTATTCTGCAATTTAATCTTTTAACTTTCATATTGTCCCCCATCGTTTTCATATTACTATTAACCCAAGTTGCTAGTTATTCTTGTGGGCGATCGCATGAATACACAGGTATTTTTCACTCACAATTCAATAACTAGCAACTTGGGTTAGTACGTCCCGTTTTTTTGGCATCTTGAGCTTCTTGCTCCATTATTTGGATATAAGACTTGCGGTTAACGCCCCCGATCACCAAACCGTAAACAAAACTGATCAAAGGTTGAAGAAACCCGATAATACTTAGTCTTCGCCCACGACGCAATGGAGTGCTCCAAACGTTTTTGCTCACCTCTAAAGTAATAGGTGTAGCCTGGTTCACTCCACAGACAAAACCCTGATTCATCTAGATACTTGAGGTCTATTTGTCCGGCAGCCGCAGATAATTCCAGCATCTCTAGGTCTGCTTGTTTCTGCGCTCGGAGTATGGGGTCTTGTTTTCCTTTGTGACTCTTTCTTGCCCGCTTCCAATTAACCCCCTTTTTTTGAGTACCCGTCTTAATCTGTCGGGACTCAGTTTAATCGAGCGTTCAGTTTCTAATTTTCTTGCTAATTGAGGACTATTGTATGTACGTGGTTCTTTTTTGAGGCATTCTTCCAAAAACACTATGTCCTCTTCTTTCCATTTTGCTTTCCCTCCTCTACCAGGTAGTTCCCAAAGCCCTTCTAGACCATGCTTTTTCCATTTATGCAAAACTTCTCTTACTGTCTGTGAAGTCCAATTTACATGAGCTGCTATTTTTTCCACGTACCAACCGTGTGCGTTTAACCTAATTACTTCTGCTCGGTCTTTAACTTTCTGTGGTACATCTGCTGTTCTCAGGTTTAACAGGGTTGTGTCTTGCTCACGAGTCAGGAATACCCTTAAACGTGCCCCCATATTTTAGTTACCTTGGTAAATTTTTTCTCCGTATTTACTTATCTTCACATAGTTTGGTTTTTTCGTGCCTACCTACTTATCAAACACGCTCAAAAACAAATTTACAAAAAAGAAAAAGGTAAAAATCAACGTAGGAAAGCTAGACAGAGATATGCAAAGAAACATTTGAGAGTAAATAGGCAACGTAATGAGCATTCCAAGAGACTGGGACGCTGCGTATGCAAGCTTAACAGCTTAGTAGCCTATGAAGATTTGAATGTCAAAGGCATGCTAAGGAATCACTGTTTAGCCAAGGCAATTAATGATGCCTCTTGGTCAACTTTCCGTCGTTGGTTAGAATATTTTGCTAAAAAATTTGGAACAACAGTTGTTGCTGTCAATCCTAGATTGACATCTCAAAAATGTAGTGATTGCGGCATAATTGTTAAAAAATCTCTTTCAACTCGTACCCATAGATGTGAATGTGGCTGTGAGTTCCAAAGAGACACCAATGCTGCAATAAATATTCTAAATCTTGCAAAAGCTAGGTTGGGGCACAACCGAAGTAACTCTACTGGACTAGTGACCTCTACTTTAGTTGGCTTCGCCGTGAGCGCTCAGCCGAACGCTGAAAGCCTGCTAGAGCAAGTAACTAGGGTGAAAGTAGAATCCCCGGACTTTACATCTAAACGAGCGACAGCGTTCGCGCAGCGTGCGCTGTCTTCGCATAGTTTAGATAGTCCGGGGAGTGTCAAGAAAACACAAATTGAGAATTTATCCAAACCTATCGTCGAAAAAGTTGCCATTGTCGGTGCTGGACTAGGTGGTCTAGCTACTGCTATAGCATTGCGAAAGCAAGGGTTCGACGTTCACGTTTATGAAAAAGCACAAGAATTTTGTCGTGCAGGCGCTGGAGCAATAACAAACAGCGACTCGTGAGGAGTTTCAAGATTGGCTTTATAATTACAAGCCATATGCGACGACTTAGACTAGTGAGTTAACTGCTTCCAATCCCAAATAGCTCTTCCAATAACTCACTTGCTTGTTCTAGAGAGTTCAATACTCTGTAAGTCAAACTTTTTATTTGAGCAGATGGCTGTTCTAGATCAGGAACCATAATAGTACACATTCCAGCCGATGAGGCTCCTTGGACGCCGACATATGAGTCCTCAAAAACCACACATTCTTGAGGAGCAACATGAATTCTGCGGCTGACTTCTAGAAAAATATCAGGAGCAGGTTTGCCTTGGGCGACATCTTCGCTTGTGACAATTGTTGCAAAGTATTGATAAATGCCAGCGCTGGTCAAACGTCGGATTGTTCTGACTAAAGATGTCCCAGTTGCCAATCCAAGAATGACTCCAAGCGTACTTAACTGATTTAACAATTCTAATGCACCTGGTTTTACAGGAAGACCTTGTTGCATTTCTCGAGAATCACCCAGTTCAATGCGTTGGGCTGTAATGGACTCAAAAGGAAAGCTTTCGCCATATCTTCTTTTTAAAACTTTTTCCCGCCATGACAAGTCCCGACCAACAAACTCTTTGTATAAGTCGTTGAATAAATCGTCGCTCATCTCATAGCCATGATTTTCTAGAGCTTTCTTCCAAGCCCAGCGAGCAATCCTTTCTGTGTCAAAAAGCAGACCATCCATGTCAAAAATTGCGGCTTTGAAATATTGCAACATATTGAGTTTGTCAATGAGAGCGTGGCAACACCTAACTGTCTATTTTGCTTATAACGTTGAGCAGCAGTCCACTGTTTATCGCCTGGTTCTGGAGGATTAAGCAGTGCTTGCATGAAAAATTCAAAGATCGCAGCCGCCTGGGTGGGAAAACCCTACCAAAAGCGCTGCTGCTGGGCGTCTACGTTTTAGATACAACTTCAATCAGACATTTCCAGATTACATTTAAAATGTAGAGTTTTATAACCCAAAACCCGTGCTTTCATCTCAGTTACCGACGATTAACGCCCTAAAACAACCCACGAGTTCCGCTTGGGTGGAACAAGCAATATCTAACTTAGATATTATTCTGCTCGACCACTCCCACTGCGAACGCAAAGCAGCTAGTGCGGCGTTAAACTTTATGTTTCGCTACCCTTCTAATACCAAAATGGTACGGGAACTCACCAAAATCGCCCGCGAAGAACTAGAACACTTTGAACTCGTCAATCAATGGCTGGAACGCCGGAATATCCCCCTTGCTAACCTACAGCCGCCTCCTTACGGTGCTGGTTTGAAAGCACAAGTTCGCCCCAAAGAACCAGAGCGGTTTTTAGATTCTTTGCTCGTCACGGGTTTAATTGAAGCTCGTAGCCACGAACGCTTGGGATTGTTAGCAACTCACTGCCCTGAGCCAGAATTAGCGAAATTTTATCACAGCTTGATGGCATCTGAGGCGCGGCACTATGGTACATATTGGGTTCTTGCTGATACGTACTTTGACCGTGAAATTGTCAGGCAACGGCTGGATGAGTTGGCGGTAGTCGAAAGTGAATTGCTGGCAAATTTGCACCCACAACCCCGTATCCACAGCTAAAAGTATAAGGGGAGACCTTGATGATTACTGGCATCAATCATATCAATATATCTGTCAAAGACTTGGAAGAATCTTTCAAGTTTTACCAAGAAGTTTTAGGCTTTAAACCGATAGCAAAATGGAAAAAAGGAGCTTACTTTCTTGCGGGGGATTTGTGGTTTTGCATCTTTGAGGATGAAAACACCAGACATTCTCCCCTCAAGGAGTATACCCATATTGCCTTCACAGTTTGTGAACAAGATTTTGAAAAAATCAGTGACCGGATGAAAAACTCACAAGCCAAAATTTGGCAGGAAAATACCAGTCAAGGAGCATTTGTCTACTTTACCGACCCTAACCATCATAAGCTAGAAATTCACGCTTCAGATTTGGCAACACGAATTAAGACAGCAAAGGAAAATCCTTATGAAGGGATGAAGTTCTTTGTCTAGAGGTTCCGATACTGTTATTGGGAATGAAAAATTATTATCGAGATTTTTTGATTCGTAACTGGGAAGAGCGCGATCGCACTCCAGCAGCTGAAATTATCCGGTCTGTACTATCAGAATACGATCTGGGTTGGGAACCAGAAGGTGCAGACCGAGATGTGCTGCAAGTGGAAGAATACTACTTAGCAACTGGGGGAGAGTTTTGGGTGATTGAATACCAAAACCAACTTGTGGGTACTGGGGCATATTACCCTATCACACGAGGGGAAAAAGCAGTAGAAATACGCAAAATGTATCTTTTGCCCAGCGTGAGGGGTTTAGGTTTGGGGAAATATTTGCTACAAGAGTTAGAAGCGGCGATTGCGCGGAGCGCACTGCCGAAGGCGATCGCATCCCGTGGTTTTCAGCAAATTTGGATTGAAACCGCCAGTATTTTGACCGAAGCAGTCAAGCTGTATGAAAGCAACGGGTATCAAAGGGCAACAGGTGTAGAAACCGCTCGTTGCGATAGAGTGTATGTCAAAGTTCTGCATTAGACTTCTTGCACTAGTCAAAGAAAGGAGAAAATGAAACCACAGATTAACACAGATGGACACAGATAATTAACTAGTGTTTATCTGTGTCCATCTGTGGTTCTAAATATCGATTAATCATAACTTTTGCAAGCTTTTGCAAGAAATCTATTAAAAAAGCCTGGTTTCCCAGGCTTTTCATCAGTTAGCACAATACAAGATCAATCTCAGAGGTGGGATTGATCCCTGTTATTTAAGAGGTTGGGAGAAAGTTCGGCAAAGGATTGCCACCGTTACGACCAACAGCGGGAATTTCCAACAGAGCATCCGTCGCTTGCGTGGTGCCGTCCTGTGTTTGGACGTTAGGGTCGTTCCTCACGGAGTTTTGGTCTCCTGGATGTCCGTTAGGAACGAACAGTTCCGGGTGGTCGAAGGGCGCTTTTTGATTGCGGACTCGTTCATCAGTCAGCGCTTTCAAAAAGGCAACCAGATCCTGTTTATCCTGTGGTGACAGGTTCAGCGACCTGAGACCGCCAGCAAAGTCGCCGCCCCGATTGTAAAAATCAACCACTTGCTCCAGCGTCGCCTGACCACCGTTATGGAAGTAGGGGGCAGTAAGTTCTATGTTGCGGAGTCCGGGTGTCTTGAACGCTCCGTCTGCAATCACAGTATCATTATCACTAACGGGTATGGGGGGGTCTGCGCCGAGGAGCGGCTGAAATTTCCCCTGCTGCGCCAGCCTTACCTCGGAGAGCGCATTGCCTTGACCATTTCCATTCAAACCGTCATTACCACCCAAACCGGGGTCTTCGCTGGACGGTCTAACACCGATGTTGAAGAAGCCATTGTCTAGGACGCCAAAAGGTAAACGTCTGATTCGTCCATTTGTAGTGACGCTGCTCACTGACGCGGTAGTCAATTCCGATCCACCGTGGCAGGTAATGCACTGACCCCGGTTCTGGAAAATGTCCCATCCCTTCTGTTGCTGTGCTGTCAGGGCGCTAGTGGTTCCGCCTAAAAACTTGTCGAACTGTGTATCATCAGACACCAAAGTTGACTCGTACGCCTGAACTGCCAACCCAAAGAACAACGAGAAGTTGTACTCCATCTGGGTGTATTCAATAGTGCTCAAACGGCGCTTCGGCTTACGCAAGAAGGTTCGCTCGCCGGTTTTTGGATCAACTCGGATGACCACATTTGATCGCCACCACTCCGGTTGGAAGGCGTCTTGGATCAACGCCTCGTAGGACTTTTTCAGACCTTGTCTGGGCGAATTACGCGACGATCTGCTTAAAGGACCTAAAACGCTGTCATCATAAGCCACAATCTGCTTGGCAAGGGGCTGCAAGGCAAGTAGCTTCTTACCGAGTTTTCTACCAAACCTTTTCAAAGGCGTGGGACTTGATGGCGAAGGTTGTTGGCTTGAGGAGTCAGTGCTGTCGGTAGTGGTTTGACTGTTTTGGGACGCCTGCGAATCAGGGTTATTCTCAACCGTCTGACCTTGGGCGTTGGTCACGCTAACCGTATCGTTTGCTTCGGACTCCTCAACCCGAAACGGTGAGATGATAGTGGTGTTTTCAAATGCCGTCTCGAAGGCATTAAGCGGCGGTCCTACCGCTTGTGAAGCTAGAGAGGAATTATTGAGACTAACTTGCACATCTTCCAGCCGCCTCGGGTTGGTTGCTTTCAAAACAAAAGCATTGGGGTCTCTCAACCCTAAGGGATTCACCCCGTTGAAGGTGTTCTGAGCCAGTCCGTCCCAGAAGTTACGAAAGTTGAACACCGCGTTGATCACCGACGGGGAATTTCGGGGCGTCACGCGACGTACGTTTGTGCCATTGACATTGAAGACTTCATCCTTCAAAGGCGTCACTTTGTCCTTGTCACTGCCAGGAACAACGTCAACAAATTCTGACCTAAAGACCCCTTGAGAGCCGGTGACGTCATTACTGTCGGACACAACGGTCGATGATATGTTATTTGGATCTGCCAGCTTATGGAATGGGTAATCTGCTGCCGTTAGCTGGTAGTTTGGACCGCCTCCCGTAGTGAAAGTTGTTTCCAAAAGACCTGGGCTGATCTGGTTCTTGGATCTGTTGTCAACTCCGGCATGAAAGTGACAACTGGCACAGGACTGGATGCCATCGCTGCCAAGCTGCATATCCCAGAAAAGAGATTTTCCTAGGGCGATCGCAGCCTTTTCGTCCTTTACAAAATCTCCTAAATTCTTTGGTTTTGGAACCTCTATCTCCGAAAGCGGACGTGGTCCATTAACCTGCGCTGATACACTATGTCCGGCTAAGATTGCAGCCATCACTAGTGCAGCAATTGCCGTGCCCTTTTTGATTTGTGTGCTTTTAGGCAATTTGGATGCTAGGTGATTGCGTCCTCTTAGCATCCCCACTGCCCAAATGGCAATAATTTGTATTCTTTGTAAAAGCCTTGATAGCAGATGGATCAAGGGGAAAGCAGGACGATCCCTTCTCCTACTTGCCTTTTGGGTGTCTTTCGACTCCTCTAACTCAGGCAAGCTGCTATGGCTACTTTTTCTAGCATTGCTCATTTGTTTTTCTGTTTTTCTGGTTTTTTGCCAAAATTTGAGTCACTTTATGCTAGATTCTGTTGCAACAGTTATGTGCTGCTTTAAACAGGGTTTCTAGAACCTAATCGAAGCCATAAGAAACAAACTATGGCTCTACTAATTTTTCAGTTTCAGGTAGAAAATTTACGCAAAGTATAAATTACTTCTTACAAAAGTTTACACTTATACATTTTGATTCAAGTATCACTTACAGTAGAAGGGAGTTGTTGACGCCGTCTTGCGAAGAGAAAAACAGCAAAGCTGAGGTGTTGATCGTCAAGCCCCCTTGTTTACGCGTGGTAAATACGCTCGTGCTGTTTTTCGCTCGCCGGAATCTCGTGATTTTAGATGAAAAAGTGGACTCAAAATTTTAAAGGTTTACTCAACCTTTTTCTACAATCCAACTGCCCCCTTTGCCAGCGTCCGACGTCCCAGGACTTATGTCAAAACTGTGCCAGACAGTTGCAAAAATGTTACCTAAAAGACCCAAGATCTCTGTGGAAAGACCCCCTACCAGTATTTGCTTGGGGGAGATATGGCGGTATCCTCAAACGGGCGATCGCTGCAATGAAATACGAAAACCAACCCCAAATTGCTCGTTTTTTGGGTCAATCCTTAGGAGAAGCATGGCTATTGCATGCGCCCCTTTACGAGCAGAAGATTGTGGTTGTTCCTATCCCACTCCACCCTAATAAGCAAAAAGACCGGGGATATAACCAAGCTGCATTGATAGCGCAAAGTTTTTGCGAAACAACTGGATTAAAATTGAAACAAAATGGTTTGACAAGAGTGCGAGCGACTGAAGCGCAATATTCTTTATCAGCCTCAGAACGAGCCAAAAATTTAACTGAAGCTTTTGGAATAGGCAAAGATTTTCGTCGCCGTCCAGAAGTTGCGGTGCTTTTGGTCGATGACATTTACACAACGGGTGCAACTGCTATGTCTGCTATGCAAACACTCAATCAAGCTGGAATGAAAGTTGTAGGGTTAGCAGCATCTGCTATTACCTTAAAGGTGTAGGAGCGCAAAGCCCTATCGTGATAAGTAAGTTACTATGTAGGTATTGTTTTTTTGAATGCGGCGTGAATTCTTAGCCCCTACCGTGTCCGTGCATAGGCAAATTCTGCTTAAGAAAACTATAATTAACCAGATGGCTCTGTTTTTGTGGGAATAGTCTTTGGAGTCAACACCCCTGCCCTACGGTGAGGGGGCGATCATCGCCTCAAACCTAAGCGGATTAGTTGACCAGACTCAGTACCTTCGGGTACTACGTTATTGGTAAGTGTTCAAGTTCCTACCTTGGAATGCGTAGCTAGTTCCAAGCTCTAGAACCGAAGGATTAAACAGGTTTATTGGGTTAAGCCAGTGTCTTTTGGAAGTGCCGACCAATAACATTGTCGAAGCTAACTTAACCCCGCAAGGGAGGCTCATTCGAGCAAAACCATTATGCGTACAGGTGAGTCCAGTCCTGAAGGCGGGTTTCCCAACAAGCGGGAACTGGCTCTCCCGTTGGGGTGAAAGATATCAGTTCGTAACTGCCCGAACGAAAGTAGATTGCAATACTACACGGTATTGAGTAACCCCAAGGCGGTAATGGTGACGGCACGCAACTGTGCCGAGTTGTGTTTCCTCCCATGCCTAAATGCTATGGGTTTCCACACTTACCGCAAGGTTTTATGATAAATAAGGGTTTGGCGGTGGGATTGAAACAAGTCATAATCATTCCTGCCACGTTACTAGCAATTGGTATAGGTACAACAGCAGCATTCGCTCAAGCCAATAAATTTTATAATCCACTTTCTATACCTGTCGGTAATGAAATTACTGATACACTCTCTGACAAAGACATTCCCACAGGTCAAGGCGGATTTGCCCGTGATTACATGGTGAAGTTGAATAAGGGCGATAATCTGGCGGTTGATCTGGTATCTGACAGTTTTGACTGTATCATCACACTGCTGGGACCCAATGGAACAACATTGGCGGAAAATGACGATGGTCCTGATGGTACCAGCAATTCCCTACTTTTTACCCGAATCACGGAAACAGGTAATTACGTCATTCGCGTCCGGTCTTTTGGAGAAACTGGCGTTGGAGCTTTTAAACTTAAGGTGACACGGCTACAGGCAGTTAAATAAAATTATGAATTCTAAGAAAGAACTCAGGATTCAGAACTCAGTCGTCAGAATAGTAAAGAGCGCATTTATTTATGGGCATACCCAACTGTGTTCTGTGTTCTGCGTTCTTCTTAAGAAACTTTTTTATGATTTATAGATTTTCCAAAGCAGTTAGTACACAAAGAAATAAAGCTTCAGTCCACTCAACGACTGCGCCGTAGGTATCTCCCGTATGTCCACCTAATTTATGGTTAAACCAAGCACCAGTTAGAGTGGCGATCGCACTTCCAGCGAGTATCATTCCTAAGGCGAAAAACAAACTTTTGTCTAGCAGTATTTGTAAACCACTCAAACTTATCATCAATAACAGCCCTGGTAGCAAATCTTTGTAGGAACGAATCGCTTGTTTGTGAAATGCGCCTTTCCCTGTTGGTTTTAGGTATCGGTATTGGGCGATCGCCACTTGTTGACCCCAACGTCCCCACCCACAAGCAACCATCAAAACCAACCAACGGTATTTCTCTAAATCTGTCAAAGCCGCCGTTTTCATTAAGACTAAGGCAATTGCTGCCATTGCTCCAAACGCACCTGTCGCACTATCTGCCATCACCTCTAGTCGCCGCTTTGGATCACCCACTGCCAATCCATCCGCAGTATCCATTGCTCCATCTAAATGTAGTCCACCAGTAATGGCAATCCAAAGACACACCACCAAAACGCTGCGGGTTAGCGTTGGCACACCGAAATAATTCATACTGACATCAAAGAACCCTAAAATTGCTCCAATGATTAACCCGATTTGCGGGGCAAACCGCGCCACTTTCCTGAAGTCTAACCCGTTTATGTAAGGTAGGGGAATGCTAGTATAGAATATAAGAGATGCTGCTATATCTAACACCAGTTGTTTCCACCACTGAAAGCAATTTGTCATATTTTTGACCAAGAGAGGACGCACAACTCAGTTGTCAGAACTCAGAAGGATAAAAGAAGTTTAGATATCAGGATTCAACATCAGTTCTGTAGATATGAAGTGCGAAGTAGGACGGTACAAGCCCCACCAAATCTTGAATTTGGTGGTTAATAATGAGTAGCCGGTTCCAATTCCCCACTGATTGCATTCTGAGTTCTGCGTTCTGAGTTCTTCTTTAAATAAATTAACAATTCCCTGTCTTTGCCAATTAAGGAATAACACTGACAATTGAGCGACATACAGAGGCATTAATTTTTAAAGCTTTAAATAAGATTTCCATTTATGAGAAACTTATCTGAAAAATTTTGTTATTCTTATCTCAGTATAAAAAGTTAAATCATTTGTATAGGATTAACACTTTTATGCTGGGGTTAGGCAGTCAAAATTTAGTTCACTGGCAGTTTAGCAGTGCTGTTTCTTAAAAACCAGTTATCACAGCTTTTGAGTTATTCGCTCTACAGAGTTGATATTTGATTAAAATGTAGGGGATAAAAAAAGCTGTAGCTTTGACTGCTTTGCTGTGTTATATCTCACCTGCCCTCTTGAAGTTATTTAATTATGAACCATCATCTACCTAACGCAAAGATACCAGCCCCGTGCATTATCAGTACAGGCGTAGTTGTAAATAAGCTTGATATGCGGCGATTGCTGACGGATTTAGGTCGTGTCCGCTACATCTACACTTACGCAGGTAAGTTGCAGAGCGAGGGTGAAGGGGATGTTATGGAAGTATTTGCCAATTCACAACGTTCTACCCTAGTCGCAAATCATGCTCTTTACCTGAATGTTCACAGTTTTGATTACTTGGAACTGAAACAGTCTTCAGAAAAACAAACTTACTTTGACCTAGTGCAAGAAGGGGTGTGTCTGCGACTGATTCCTCTGTCAACTCCCTTGCAAGAGCGACAACAACGTTGCTTGAATGTCAACGATATAGAAGTGATGATGGAGCAGGTACTATCAGCAAAATGGGATGCAGAATTTGACGACGATAATTCAGATTTACTCTAAAGCTCCATCAGCTATCAGCATTTCATTTATCAGCTTTTTGAGCATTCTTTAGTAAAAAACGTCTTTATACAGCTAAATTAGGATAACCAGTTAGCTAAAAAGCTGACGTTGAGGAGCTTTTCGCCTAGGCGGGTTCGCCTTTGAGGCGAGGAGCGTTGCTGAATGTTTGATAAAGGTTAATTGTCTCTTGAAAGCAAAATTTTCTTTTCAACGTCTGACCAGCTGTAGCCAAACGAAAGCTAGAGCCGGGATTTTTTTTACCCCTCATGGTCCGGTGGAAACCCCACGATTTATGCCTGTGGGGACCCTAGCAAATGTCAAAACTCTGACTCCTGCGCAACTGCGCGATACGGAAGCACAGATGATATTGTGCAATACTTATCATTTGCACCTCCAACCGGGTGAAAGAATTGTGGCTGGAGGTGGAGGACTGCACAAATTTATGGGCTGGAATGGTCCGATCCTGACTGACTCTGGTGGGTTTCAGGTCTTCAGCTTAAGCGAAATGCGAAAAATCAGTGAAGAGGGTGTCACGTTTCGCTCACCCCATGATGGTCAAATTATTAATTTAACACCAGAACGCTCGATTGAGATTCAGAATATTCTAGGGGCGGATGTCATCATGGCATTTGATGAGTGTCCGCCGTACCCAGCGAGTCGAGAAGATGTGGAAGCAGCAACGCTGAGGACTTACCGTTGGCTAGAACGTTGTATTGCAGCGCATAACCGCAGTGACCAGGCTTTGTTTGGCATTGTACAGGGAGGTGTGCATCTCGATTTGCGTGCCTCTGCGGCTGTTGCTTTAGCACAGTTGGATCTGCCCGGATATGCTATTGGTGGTGTGAGTGTGGGTGAACCGCCAGAACTGATTGCAAAAATTGTGGAAGCGACAGCACCGCTGCTACCAGCAGAAAAGCCGCGTTACTTGATGGGTGTAGGGACTTATCGAGAGATGGCGATCGCGATCGCCTCAGGTGTCGATTTATTTGACTGCGTGATTCCTACTCGTTGGGCGAGACATGGGACGGCGATGGTGCAAGGCGAACGGTGGAACTTAAAGAATGCACAGTTTCGTGAAGATTTCACGCCTTTAGATGAAACTTGTCCTTGCTACACTTGTCAAAACTTTAGCCGTGCATATTTGTCTCATTTAGTGCGATCGCAAGAAATCTTAGCTTACACTTTGTTAAGCATTCACAACATCACCGAACTCATTCGCTTTACTCAAAGGATACGAGAGGCAATATTAGAAGACCAATTTGCCACAAAATTTGCCCAATGGTTGACTCCCACACCGCAATCAGGTTAAACAATGAGCAGGAATTCTTTATAATTGTTTGGGCAAAGATGAGAGGGATGTTAAGATTCTGATATTATATTTATCAGTCTTTTTGATAGATGTTTTTGTACAACCGTAGCAACTATGGTGGTGCTGCCTGTGGAGGTAATTGTTACTCAGTGTCTCGATTCGTTCGAGTGGCTGGAACATCCGAAGAAGCAGGAACTCCTGGTAGCGATGCCAGGAAACTACGTTCCTATTGGACGTAGAGAAGGTAAAAGCTGTGTTGGATAAGTGGATTTAACAAATATGGAAGCAGCATTGTTATTAGCAAAACTACCTGAAGCTTACCAAATCTTCGACCCGCTGGTAGATGTTCTACCACTCATTCCTGTGTTCTTCTTGTTGCTGGCTTTTGTTTGGCAAGCAGCCGTTGGTTTCAGATAAACAAAATCGGGGGACGTGATTAGTCGCGTCCCCCACGATCATGGAAATATGACACCATTAAGTAGGGTGGGCATTGCCCACCCTGCATAAATCTATAACTCAGTCATAAGTTCTCACTAGCTAGCTTTAAGCGCTGCTCTTAATTCTTTGAGAACACGACCGATTTCTATAAATTCCAAGTTCTTGGAGAGCTTTTTGAGAGTTTCAGCGTCGCTTTTAATAACAATACCATTGTAAGCCTTGATAGCAGCATTCAATTGACTAACATCTACAATAAGCCGTACTAGTTGTAATCCAGTTCCTAGCGTTGCTTCTGAATCAAAACCTTCTAATAAACCTGCTACGTTGTCCACAAGCACTGTGTTGCTTGTAAGAGCAATGTTATTGTAAGTCTCAATAGTGGCATCCAATTGGCTAACATCTAGATTGTATTTTTCTCCACTTAGAGCAAGCTGATTATTAGCGACTAGCTGTACTGGTTGTAATCCAGCTACATTTACACCAGGCGTTGCTGCATAATCAAAGCCTTTTAATAAACCTGCTACGTTGTTCACAAGCCCTGTAATTAGAGGTTGGGGAACTCCTGAACTAGATAAAGAAGTTTGTACTTTACTAATTGCTGTACTAGCAGCAACTCCTCGCACTAGGATGACGACTATCGCACTTCTTGGATTTTCAACACAAAAACCAGTGGTAATCCGGTCACCACAGCCACTTTGGTCTACTATCGTGGTAGCCACATTATTCAAACTTTGTTGAACTTTCTGTGGAATCCCAATTGTACCGTTTACCTCAACTGATACATTGGTACCAGGTACGGGTTGAGTAGGTGCAGACTGATTTGTACGATTAAAAACATCGCCAGAGGAAGTGGATGAATCTACGCTAACTCCGTTAACAACATTCGGACCAGCATAGACCTTTAAGGGTGTAGCGCTAATAAGATAACCTGCAAACAAGAGTAAAAAACCTAAACTGAGGCGAGATTTTTGCTTCTTCATTGCTGCTGGATGAAATTTCCTAATTTTTCTATAAAAGCGATAAGTTAGAACTGGAAAACATAGCCTGCACTCAAGCTTAAGCCAGTACCTTTATCAAGATTGTCAGTTACGTCCGTGAAAATAGCATTGAAGACTATGGGGGTTTCTCGCAAAGGAGTAAAGGAAGCACCTACGTTAAGGCTATTTCCAGTCCAGCTACTGACTACAGAGACTTGAGGAGCAACTCGTAAACCTACACTACCGAAAAAATTCACAGAATTTTCACCTGCTTCGATAGCCCCTTTAGAACGAAAACTCCCAGTACCAACACCCAGAGAAACAGTCAAAGGCAATTGATTATTGGGTTGTAAATAAAATGACTTAGTAACCACACCATAAAAGGTGTCTTTTGCATTGTTGACTTCTCCCCATTTTACGGGATTTGACCAGCCAACAGCTACTGCCGTGCCATCAGCAAAGTACTTATGTAGTTTTACACCAATACCTCCACTTTCACCAAAGTCAAAATTTTGACCGCCTAAGCTAGTAACGTTCACATTGATTTCAGCACCTATGGATTCAACCGCGTCTCCCAAACCAAAACCAACAGATGCGGAACCATCGATATTATCCCCATCAAAAGGTAAATATCCTCCAACACCCACATATGCTTGACCCCAACTTGCACCATAAGCTGTGGGAGTTCCAGCACTGGAAGCAGGCGCTGCTTGACCTAGAGGTCTGCCTTCTATGAGGATGGGATCAATCAGAAGCTGTTGACGTAACTTATTAGCCTCTCCTAAAGTGTCGCCAACAACACCGGAAGAATCTGTTTGAGCAATTCGCTTAGTTGGGGTGAGTTGCTTGGCTGGTGAGATTTTAGGTTTGATAAATTCTTTATCTTCCTTTGCTATCATTTTGGAAGATAAGGCAACCCCAAAAGGGCTATCACTCGCATCTGCTTTATTACTTAACTTCTGCAGTGGAGAAATGTCTAGAATATTATCTGTAGCAGATGTAGAATTCATTTTTTGACGAGGAGAAACGTCTAGAACACTATCTGCAGCAAATGCTGGATTTATAAAGATTACTGTTGTAGTCTGCATAATGGCGGTTGCCAAGCTTATTCCTAAACCCAAATAGATACACCGCGCATATTTAACTTTCAGACTAGCAGTAGCATTAAGTATTTTTTCTCTACTCATTAGAAATATAAGATACTTAGGATTGACCAATCAAACTAAAAACTTGCGAAAAAGCTGTTAGACATTTCATTCTCCTAATCATCTCTAATGACGAACAGAGGTGAATTTAAGGGTTTTGCCTAAAGCTGAAAAGATGCAAGTTCAATGCGAGACCGTTAAATCCAGTAAATTGATGAAGTCATTGTTTGTCCTTTGTAAACATATTTTTTTACTTTGGCTCCGGTGATAATACTTAATACTTAAAAAGTAGAAATCTTGACTTCAGTGAAAACACTTAATAGCTAAAAAGTAGAAATTCCAGCAAAACTCATCAATTTCCTGTAGGGGCAGGTAGCATGGGGGTTTCACGAAAATTACTCAAAATGCGAGCGCCTTTGCGGCTTGGCGGTTCTATTAGACGAGTCATAAGGGCTTTTTGTATAAAAGACCGCGCCCACCGCAACCACGCTCCCAGCGGGTTTTCTATGAGTAGATATGGAAGTCGCAGGTCAATTTTGAGCTTTCCTCAGTCCAGGGGTGTAGGCTGTAAGTGAATCTCCTTTGCCCCTAGCCCACACCGCTAATTAAGGTAGAGAGTTTTTCTCAGGGACTCTCTACGTCCGGTGTGTGCTGTTTGCCCGTGTTATTTTTTGCAAAAGAGTCTTTGCTAAAAATTAATGTTTCTTAAAATTACGTAATAAATTAAGATAAGAAGTAATAGATTTTGTTAAGGCAAGTCAAAACTTAGCGTTTACAGTCAGGCTTACAGTGAACGAGGTATCAGGTATGGGTAACATCACATTCGTTAAAGAAAATCAAGAAGTCGTGGCGGCAAATGGTGCGAATCTGCGGGAGAAAGCCCTGCAAAACAACATCGATATATATAAACTGTTTGGCAAGATGATGAATTGTGGAGGCTACGGTCAGTGTGGCTGCTGCGTTGTCGAAGTCGTCGAAGGAATGGAAAATCTCTCGCCCCGCACAGATGTAGAAAATCGATTATTGAAGAAAAAGCCAGAAAATTGCCGTCTTGCTTGTCAAACCTTAGTGAATGGTCCAGTAAGCGTGGTAACAAAGGCTTAATGGTAAATAATCAAGAGTTTAAAGTCAAGGGTCAAAAAAGATATTTAACTTAGATTTTGAACCCGTAATAAATAACTCGTTCAAGGCGTGATAGTGGTATCCTAAAGTTGTTGACTGGATATTATAGAGAGGCTTTTTTTCCATGCAAGTTAATGAACTGGGGTTCGTGGCGAGCATTTTGTTCGTTTTGGTTCCCGCTGTTTTTTTAATCATTCTTTACATTCAAACTGCTAGCCGCGAAGGGAAAAAAGATTAGTTAATACCTGTTTTGTCCATTAAATAAAAACCCCTACACTTGTTGTGTAGGGGTTTTGTTTATCAACCGCAGTACCTAACTTACCGTCCTTGCCAACAATACTGGACAGGTGGCATTAACTCGAACATAGTCAGATAAAGAAGCTCCCAAAAGTCGGTCTATATCTACCAAATTCTTGGCAATTGAAGGACGCCGATCTGGAGAACCAAGCAATAATAAATCTACGTTCCGCTCATCTGCCAAGCGACAAATTTCTTCACCTGGTTTACCACTACTCGTGACAGCACGAGCTTGGACACCGTATTTCTTAGCTTGTGCAAAAGCTGCAGCTAAAACAGGGTTTTGTTCTGGACTAATTTGTGTTGTTTCAGATTCTTTGCCGCGTAAATCTGTATTAATATTAGCCAGAATCAACTCCCCTCCCTTAATATCTTGCAGGAGGAATAAAGCCAAATTCAAGCAATTTTTTGCGGCATCAGAGTTATCCATCGCCACCATAATGCGGTTAACTTTTTTGACATAAATGTCATCTTTTACCAGCAACATTGGGCGAGAAGATAATTGGAAAACGTACTGACTCACTGAATTCGATAAAATCGATTGCAACCGCTTGAGTCCGCGTGAACCCATAATAATCAAGTCAGCATCGATTTCGTCAGCTACCTCGCAAACAACACGTTTAGGGTCCCCTTGCCTTAAAATCGAAGAAACTTTGCTGGGATCTAAGTTCAAATACTGGATCGCATTCGCGAGAATTTTGCCGCCTTCTTCCCATTTAGTTGTCATGGCTTCAGCAGAAACTTGGTCGGGAACAACGTGCAAAACTGTAACTTTTGACCGTTGGATTGATGGCACTTCTGTCAAAGTTTTGAGCATTTCTTCTGCATGCCCCAATCCAGATACAGCTAGCAAAATTTTTTCTATCATCTTACGTCTTGTTGTTCAGGTTGCTTTGGGAACTAGCCATTGGTCATGAGTCATGAGTCATTAATATACTGATGAAAAAAAATGACAAATGACAACCGACATTTAAGTTTATTTGCGCCTAGTTACCTAAATTTTCAACTAGGCTTCCTTGATTTCAGCTTACCCTCAATTCTGACTGATGAACTTAACGAATGATTATTAAATTTATTAGTTTTAATCTATGTTTACTATTTTTAATTAATGGCTTTGTTAAGTATTGCAAAGAAGTGATAAGATATTTTTTATAAAAATTTAAAATTTGCTGTTCGCTATTTTTGTGTTATTTCGAGGTGGAGGCTGGGGCTTAGGGTGAACAACACTTTTGCAAAAGGGGCTGTTGGGCGATCGCCCTTTGGGCAGTGCGCTCCGCGCAATCGCCTCTGCTTTAAATAAAGCTGTCTGTTTCACCACGCTAACCCAGGTAGCCAATAGGGTGGTATCAGAGGAGTTGCAAGCTCGTAAATCAGCCAGAGTTGAAACCACGTCAAACCATAGACCTTGTTCAGCATAGACTGAAATTCGCTCCCTAGGGCTCAACTGCTTAAGAGTGGACTCAACATTGTTACTGACGGCAACCCGCTCCACCCAACCGTATACACTGATGACAGAATTGGGCGAAGTATCCTGAGGATCGCAGATCAAGGATACAGACCATTGATATGGTTGATTAATTGCCAAAGGTGGAATTCTTTGACTGGGTAAGGCGAGACTAGTTACACCTGATGCGCGACTGGGTTGAAAAGTCGTGTTGTAAACTAAAGTTCGCTGACCAGTCTCGTCTACCTTATGGAGAGTAAATTTTACTTTTTGCGCTGTGTTTTTGGGCGTGTACCAAAAAAACCGGGGATAAGCGGCGCTTGTTAACCCGATATTAGTTGGCGGTAGCAGTAACGCCAACTGTGGTAATTCACCGGACATACAACTTTCTCTGCGTGTACCGCCATTTTCCCGGCGTCCTGGTAAACCCTTTTTGGGGATGTTTACAGATTGTTTTAATTGCTTTGTAACTGGGTAAGAATGTGCGTAAGTCGCTAAGGGCAGAGTGAGTAGGGGAAGTAGGAGGAGTGGGGGGAGAAAATACTCCTTCATCTTCCCCATTTTCCCCATTTTCCCCATTTTCCTCATCTCCCTCATCTCCTCACTTAGGCTGCAACAGCTAAACCATTATGCCTGAGCAAGGGTTCAGTGCTGGGTTCACGACCCCGGAATGACTTAAATACTTCCATTGGATGCTTGCTACCACCAAGAGCTAGCACGGTATCGCGATAACGCTTACCTGTAGCTTTTATAGCCTGCTCGTTGTCTAAGCCAGCCTCTTCAAAAGCTGCAAACGCATCTGCACTCAATACCTCAGCCCATTTATAACTGTAGTAACCAGCCGAATATCCACCAGAAAATATGTGTCCAAAGGCACATAAAAACGAATCTTCTGGGAGTGGTGGTAAAACAGTTGTGGTCTTGGCAATGCGCGATCGCACATCCTTTGGAGTTTCCCCACTACCAGGACGATAGCGGTGGTGCAGTTCTATGTCAACAATGCTAAAGTGAATTTGCCGCAGCATCCCACTACCACTCATGTAATTCTTTGCTGCCAGTAGCTTTTGGTAGTAATGTTCTGGCAAAGGTTCGCCAGTTTCGTAATGCTTCGCCATACCAAACAAAGTTGGTTTGTCGTAGCACCAGTTTTCCATAAACTGGCTGGGCAATTCCACAGCATCCCACTCAACATTGTTGATACCTGCTGCACTGCTGTAGTCTACCTTGGTCAGCATATGATGCAAGCCATGACCAAACTCGTGGAACAAAGTTTCTACTTCAGAGAAAGTCATGAGGCTAGGCTTACCATCTATTGGGGGAGTTTGGTTGCACACCAAATACGCCACAGGTAAGCGGGTAGTCGTTACCCCATTTTCTGTGACTTTGCCACGGCTGATGCAGGTATCCATCCAAGCACCGCCCCGCTTTTCCGCTGGACGGCTGTAGGGATCTAGGTAGAAGTAGGCAATTGGGTTTCCCGTTTCGTCCGCAATTTGGAAGTAACGTACATCCTCATGCCAAACTGGGGCTTGACTATCAGCAGGAGTGATATTTACGCCAAACAGCCGCTGCACTAGTCCAAACAAACCATCCAACACTTGAGGAAGTGGAAAATAAGGGCGTAATTCTTCAGCAGTGAAAGCAAATTTTTCTTCTCGTTGACGTTCTGCCCAAAAAGTGATATCCCAGTGCTGCAAATCGTTTGCTTCTGGTGCTCCTTTCGATGCAGCAAAAGCTTTGAGTTCTTCCAATTCCTTGACAGCAGCATCATAACTGCTAGAGCGCAGTTCCTCCAACAGGGACTCTACTGCCTCCACACTCTTAGCCATTTTACTAGCTAGGCTCAATTCAGCATATGTTTTAAAGCCGAGTAATTGAGCTAGTTCTTGACGCAACTCTAAAATGCGTTCAATTAAGGGGTTGTTATCCAACTCGCCCGATGAAGCACGGGTGAGAAAGGCTTTGTATAATTTTTCTCGCAAGTCACGTCGGGTGCTATGCTGCATGAAAGGAGCGTAACTGGGAAAGTCCAACGTGATGCGCCAAGGACCATTTTCTGGTGTGGCGTTTTCTTCTCCCGCCGCCCGTGCCGCTTGTGCTGCTAAACTGAGCAAGCTGGGGGGTAAACCGTCGATTTCTTCTTTGGTTGTCAGAGTCATGCTAAAGGCTTTAGTCGCATCTAGCACGTGGTTGGAAAACTTGGTAGACAGTTCTGCCAACTCCATCTGAATGGCGTTAAAGCGTTCCCGTGCTTCACCCTGCAAGCCAACACCAGAAAGTTCTGCATCTCGGATAGCAGATTCTACGATGCGTTGTTGAGCCGAGTCTAATGTTGCCCAAGTATCACTTGCACGGACTGCCTTAAAAGCATTGTAAATTGGTTGGCTTTGGCTAAGCTTATTAGAGAATTGTACGACCAGCGGCTGTACGTTTTCGTAGGCTTCGCGAAGTTCCGGGCTATTTTTCACACCCATCAGATGGCTGACTACGCCCCAACTCCAATTTAAGCGTTGGGTCAGCTTTTCTAGAGGTTCTACTAAACCGCTCCAAGTAGTTTCTACATGAGCTTCTATAGTACCAAGTTCCTTGTCTAGTTCTGCCAGGAGTTGGTTGAATGCTGGCACGACATCCTCTGGTTTAATCTCCCCAAAGGGAGGTAAGCCAGAGCCTTTTAGTAAGGGACTCTCTGAAATAATGGCATTTGTACTCATAGTTTTGTGTGAGTAGCGGGTTAATAAGCACCTAAAAGTGGTTTTTCTTTATATATCATCCAATGTAGCGATATCTTTCTCTATTGCGGATTTTTCGCAACTAGAGATGGGAAAACCGCACTTAGCAAAATTTTGCAGGCAAGGCTTGTGCACTTGCCTGCTAGACTATGTTACTGTCAGTTGTTTACTTGTGGGCTAGACAGTCCCTTGAGGCGCAACTCCCGCTAACTTAAGTAGGTCAACAATTGTAAATGTTCCGTCCTTCCCAAGAGTTGGCTTCCATGTTGGGTCTTGTGCAAGGAAAGACTTGTAGTCACCTTCCAATAAACCAATGAAGACCTCAGCAACAATGCGTCCACCCGTCGGACCAAGTGTTTCGCCGTTGGCTAATACCTCTGACTCTTTCAAAAGGTAGAACCACAGGGGTGTTTCTTTCTCAAATCCCAAATCCTTTAGATCAGATAAATCCTCCGACGGACTGAGTATTTCAGCACCTGTCACTGATTTCATCGCTCGAGCCACAGCCTGTCCTGACGGTAAACTGAAAGTGAGGTGACGCAGCAGGTTTCTTTGGGCGAGCGATCGTGTTTGCTGTCCCACTCCTGGTAAACCTGGTCCAAAAGGCAGGTTAAGTAATGGAGTTGAAAGCTTGCTATCAATCTTTTTGCCTTCTTGGGGTCTTTGATTTGGATCTCCAAAATCAAAGAAAAGATCCCAGTCAACAAATCGGCGTTTCGCACGTACACCACCACGAAGGTCATTTGGGTCGTTTGGATCTACTTCGTTCTCAGGAGGAGTAAAAAGACCTGCTCCAAACCCTGATTTGTTCACACGATAGCCTGGTCTAACTTGACTATGACCAAAACGATAAGCAGCTACTGAGAATTCGACCGGGATAAATGGCTCTCTGCGCCAGCTGTAGAACTGGCGACGCTTTCCGAAGAGAATGTCTTGTACAACAGTTTCTCCCACAGTTGTGGGCAAGAACTCATGCAAAATAATCCACTGGTAATGCCAGCGAACTAACCGTTGAGCCTCCAGAAAAGCTTCGCTTGGGTCTGTACCATTTTCTAGAACTAAATCCAAAACTTTATTGTGGAATTTAAGAAATGCCAGTTGCAGTTGAGAGACGATTACATTTTCGTCATTTCGAGGGTCGGCGATCAGCGCAAGATTTTGGCTATTCCTGGGGAGGTCGTCCTTCGACGATGGATCTTGTGGGTCTAGCTTCTCTATGAGAAATTTTCCTCTTGTTGTTCTGTCATATAAGTGTGGACTAGCCGCAGGACCAGAGCCATAAACATTATCCAATTCCAGCAGTGGAGTGCGGAAATTTTGGATCGACTCAGGGTCATTCTGGCGCTCAAGGCTCGACGTTGTGTCAAACGTCATATCGTGGTCAAGAAACTGACCTAAGAAGGTAAACCCTGCAGTTATTTTCGGGTTCACTGGGTTATTTGGGTTGTTGGGATTTCCCGCATCTTTTGCATCCATCAGTCCACCTGATGCTCCAAGCTTGGACAACCTATCTCGCACTGAAGGGGTATCACTAGCAAAGGGAGGTAACGATGGGAAGAGCCGACCGAATCTTCCTTGCTCAAAATAAATGGAGCGGGGTGGAATTTGGTCTCTCAGATATAATTCACCGTGCCTAGTCATGGTTTATCCTCCTAATTTATGATCGCAAAGGAAGGAGGTAGCTAAAAAGCAGCCTGCCAGAAGCTTTCAGATCAACAAATCATTGTCTTACCTGGGTAGGCTAAATCTGTATGTCGCTTCAAAGCCTTCCTTCTGCTTATTAAATAGGTAGAAGTGAAATGAACTGATGCACTTGCCTCATCTGATAGGCTCATAAATCTGTAAGCTTATATCTTGCACCTAACCGTATATATCCGTAGAAGCGAAAAATATGCGCTCATAAGCTACATGATTTATATTGGCTTTTATCGCGCTCATAAAGGATTTTTGGTTGAGTACTGGGTGACCAAATACCATCAATTTTTCTTGGTGCAAAATCTGAGCCTCTTACGGGCGCAGCGATCGTGCGTATGCGCAGGCTCAGAAACACAATGTCTCAAAAACTTTGCTCTATAAGGGTTTGAAAATGTGTTTCTTGAAAGTAAGAGTTAAAATTTAATGCCTCAGTTACAAGAATGGTAGGCTTAAAGCCTACCATTCTTGTTTTTTAATTTTTCTGAAATAAGATTTAACTTTAAATTAGTCATCTTTTAACTAAACAGAGTAATTAGTTTACCTGTTCTTAACAAAAAAAATATTAACAATCAGATTGATAGCGTTTTCCTACTTAAAGCAGATATATATGTGTGTGTGGTTATGCAAAATTTGTTTGCAGCAACGTGTATCTCACAAGTTTGAATGATAGCAAAATACGTTTATTCTGAGGAGTTATTGTGTTCATTACAAAAATATTCAGTCAAAAGATACTTAAATTGTTGAGTATCGCCTTTTTCGTCATAACTTTGATTTTTTATCCCTCTATATTGAACTCTGAACTTCCATTTTTGGGTTCATCATCTGTAGAGTTTAGCGTCAATGCCCAAACGGTTCAGGCTGAACGTACACAAGGGGACATCAAACTTGAAATTGCTCAAGCTCCCCCTGCACCCAGCGGTTCGGAACAAGCATCAAAAGAGAAAAAGGAAGTCATAAACTTTTTCCAAATGGCTATGGGTGCAATAGCCGGTCTAGTCTTGTTTATCTATGGCGTAACCCGACTGGCTGAAGGACTAGAAGACATTGGAACCGACCGGATGAAAAGTCTTCTCAGCAAGTTCACCACCAACCGCTTTGCAGGCGTAGGGACTGGAATTGTTGCCACTACTCTTCTGGAATCATCATCAGTCACTATCATTTTGGTGATTGCAATGGTGAGTGCAGGCGTTTTGACATTTGTCCAGTCCTTGGGCGTGGTTTTAGGTTCCAACATTGGGACAGCAGTAGGCGCTCAAATCATCTCTCTTGATATAGAACAATACGTTCCTATTTTGATGTTCGTAGGGCTGTTGGTACTATTTTTGGGCAAAACAGGCACTCAGAAAAATATCGGTCTGATTCTGCTGGGATTCGGCTTAATGTTCTATGGTTTGGAAGCCATTGATGAAGCAATGAAGCCGTTTAGAAACTACCAGCCCTTTATTGATTTGATGCGAACCCTGGGTAACAATCCACTTTTAGGTGCCATTGTTGGAGCAATTTTTACAGTTGTCATTCAATCTTCCTCTGCAACAGTCGCCATTGTAATTACCTTGGCGGGTTCTGGCTTGGTTTCACTTCCTGCTGGTATAGCTATCATGCTGGGTGCAGAAGTTGGCACCTGCGCTGATACTCTAGTTGCTACAATTGGGCGTGGTCGTCCAGCTTTGCGGACAGGTGTGTTTCATTTTGTGTTTAACTTAATTACTGCCATTCTGGGAATCATCTTTGCCCCACTCTTGGCGCAACTTGTCCTAGGAATCTCTGGTGACAATGTCGGTCGCCAGATTGCTAATGCTCAAATTATCTTTAATTTGATTGGTGTGACAGCAGTTATCTTATTCCTGCCAATAATTGCTCGTGGATTAGAAAGATTAATCCCCAATGCTCCAGATAATAAGCCTAAGAGGCAATTACAGACAGCATCAAAAGAATAATTTCATAAGAGTTATGAGTTCCCTATCTCCTAAGATGTACCAGATTATTTGTCATTGGTGACAGATTAGTGTCGTCGTAAAAAATAGTTGTCATCAAAAAGCTGAGTGTGGTTGAAAGCTAGGGGAAATGCTCCTAGCTTCTGTTTCTCATGTGTCTCAAGGGTATTCAGCCGAGAATTTTGCATACAACGGAAATACAGGCTCTTAAAGCTTATCCTATATGGATTTCAGCTTTTTACTTCTCTGTTTTAACCACATAGGGGAGGAGATATTCGCGCGATCGCCTCCCTTCTGCGCTCCGCGCGATCGCACATCCTCAAATCGGCGCTGATTCGGCGACTTGCGCCCGGAGACAGCAGGCTCACTTTTTTTCCGTTTTACCAACTTTCGATGATTGGGGATCGAATAAGGTATCCAGTGCAGATATATGACGAAACTCGGCGCAACAAAGGTTAGCATTAGCGCCAGTATGCCAGATTTTTATAGTTTTACCAACATTCGATTAAAAGTTGGTATTTCATTAAAAAGAATTGTTAAAAATAGAAGCTATCATTACTAGGAAATCATCATGATGATAATGCTTGGCGCTGTTGCTACATTTTGGATGATTTCTTGTGTTTTTGTTGCCATTTTTACTACTATTAAAGAGTATATGACTTTGATAGCGAAGCAACTCACAGTAAAACTATTCAAGAGAGTACAGTAAAGATTGGTTTGTCAGATAGGATGGACAAAAAACAAGTGCTCCAAATCATTGAACTTGCTTTGAAGAAGCAAGTAACATTCCTTAATCTTTCTGAAGGAGGAAAGAATTTGTCTTTCCTCGGGCAAATCAGCTACTTCTTCGGGTTTAGGAGCCAACTGGTGTCACTACCAGCAGAAATTGGCAACCTTACCAATCTCACATCCTTAGACTTAAGCAACAATCAATTGACGTCACTACCAGCAGAAATTGGCAACCTTACCAATCTCACATCCTTAGACTTAAGCAACAATCAATTGACGTCACTGCCAGTAGAAATCGGCAATCTCACTAATCTAACATCGCTATCCGTTAGCAACAATCAGTTGACGTCACTGCCAGTAGAAATCGGCAACCTCACCAATCTGACATCGCTAAACCTTTGGCGCAATCAGTTGACGTCACTGCCAGCAGAAATCGGCAACCTCACCAATCTGACATTGTTATACCTTAGCAACAATCAACTGACAGCACTGCCGATAGAAATCAGTAACCTCATCAATTTGACATTGCTATACCTCGGCTATAATCAACTGACAGCACTGCCGATAGAAATCGGTAACCTTACTAATCTAACATCGCTATCCCTTAGCCACAATCAGTTGATGTCACTGCCGATAGAAATCGGCAACCTAATCAATTTGACATTAATATATCTTGATAGCAATCAACTAACCTCTCCACCCCCTGAGATTGTCGCACAAGGAACAAAAGCTATTCTAGGGTACCTACAGGAGATGTTGCGAGATAGTCAACGGCAGTGGATTTCCAAATTGCTAGTGGTTGGTGAAGGAGGTGTTGGAAAGACATCTATGTTAAGGGCACTTCGGGGTGAAGCCTTCAACTCTGAAGAATTAACTACCCACGGTATTGACATCAAATTCCTGAATCTAGTTCATCCTACCGAACCAGATGTCATGATGCAACTAAACACTTGGGATTTTGGCGGACAAGAAATTTATCACGCTACCCATCAGTTTTTTCTCACAAACCGCTCCCTGTTCCTAGTAGTTTGGAATGCTCGACAGGGCTTCGAGCAGGGGAAACTGTACTACTGGTTAGATACTATCCAGGCACTTGCCCCTGAATCTCCTATTTTACTTACCGCTACTCACATAGACGAACGCTGTGCTGACCTTCCTTTCACAGACTTACAGATCAAGTATCCCCAAATTAAGGGAAAATGCGAAATTAGCAGCAAGGATGGTCAAGGCATCGATACCCTGCGGCAATTGATTGCTAAAAATGCTGCCCAATTGCCTTTAATGGGTGAAAAATGGCCAACAAAATGGCTCAATGCTGCCAAAGCTATCCGCTCTCATCTAGAAAAATACATAAGCCCACACGAATTTGGACGCATCATGGGCGAAAAAGGAGTTGCTGCCAAGGATGTGTTGGTACTAGGCCAATGGTTGCACGAGTTAGGTGATATCCTTTATTTTCAAGATGATTCAGAACTTAACGATTTCATTATTCTTAAGCCTCAATGGGTGACGAAGTATATCAGCCAAGTTTTAGAAAGTGATCGGGTGAGAAATAATTCAGGGGTTTTCAGTCACGCTCATATGGAGGAACTTTGGCAAGATGTTACGCAATTAATGCACAAACACTTCTTGCGTCTAATGGAGAAGTTTGACCTATGCTACCCCATTGAAGGAAAACAGGATAGTTTGATTGTTGAGCTTTTGCCTTTTGATGCGCCCAATTACCAAGAGAAATGGAAGGAAGTTAAACAAAGGGGCAACTGCCATGAAATGTCAATTAAGTTCAAACTCAATACTATACCTGCAGGTATTCCGACTTGGTTTTTTGCACGCTCGCATCGTTTCTCAACTGGCATCCATTGGCGCACAGGTGCTCTTTTGGCTGATTCCCCTACGGAAGCAAAGCACCTAGCTTTAGTACAAGCTTTTCCCCATGAACGCTATCTACAATTAACTGTCCGAGGACCCTGCCCCCAGAATTTCTTTGCTTTACTTAAAGATGGCATTGAAGTGACGTTGGCAAGATTTCCAGGATTAAAAATTGAACGCTTTATACCTTGTCCTTGCCGCGCTAATTGTGAACAAATTTTTGAATTTAACTACGAGAATTTACAGAAACGTTATGAAAAGAAGAGAGCTAAAATCGAATGTCAAAAAGGCATGGAAGATGTATCAGTCACCGAACTTTTGTTCGGCTTTGAGATGATGAATCTGCAAAATGTCTTTCCTTCCCCCCAAAGCAATATTAGCCTAAATGTACTTCTCGCCCGTTTAGATGAGTTAGAAAAACATCAACTTAAAGGACAAGAAAAGATTTTGTCAACATCGAGCGAACTCTTAAAACTAGCCCAACTCAAATATACCAATGATTTAACACGTGAAAGAAACAAAATCGAGTCTTATTGTCCTAAAGTTTTTGTCATCATTCCCCGCGATTCTAACAATAGGCAGAAAAACATTTTTGGGCAAAGATTCGATTTGCAACTTTACTGCGAAGCACCGGGGTGTTGGCATCCCACTCAAGAGGGAGGATTATACGAAATTGATGACCCTCCACAGTGGTTAAAGACAATGGCACCTTATATTAATAACTTAGTCAGTGTCTTAAAGTTTGCCGCTCCTTTGGCTGGTCCTTGGTTGGGTATAGTAAATCTACCAGACTATCAAGAGAAATTCAAAAATCATACAGAATTTATGAAAGAACTGGCAAATCAGTTGAAGGAAAGTAAAGGGCATGATGATTGGAAACTAGCTACTACTGATGCATCTGGTGATTCTAACCTAGAACGCATCCGAGGGGCTTCTCTTCGTACCTTGCATCAACTTTTAGTTGAAAAAGACGAAAAGCAGTATTGGGGAGGTTTAAGGAAGGTTTTGACTCCAGAAGGGCATTACCTGTGGCTGTGTGAACATCACGCAAAGGAATATGAACGCTAAGTTAAAGGCGCAAACTTGCCCAAGCATAACGTCTTTAAATAAGAGTGCCAAATAATTCTAAAAAATAAGTGCCATTTAATTCTAAAATTTACAGGTAGCGTTACCGTCAGTATGTCAAATTTTTCTCATTTTACCAACAATGGGTCATAAGTTGGCATTTGAGTTCTAACTGTTTTCATTAGTAACTATATACTAAGAGGATGTTTTAAAAGTAGATTTTCCTGTATTTTGGCGATTAGAATATGCGATAACAGCGCACGCTATATGAACGCGACTATACAGACAAAACCTGCTTCCGCTCTTTAGTAAACCCTTGATGCCTGCATTAGTCCACGAAGGTGGACTTTGTTTGTCTAGTAGCGAATTATATTCGCCTATGACTTTTAAAACATCCTCTAACTCATTTTCAATCGCGTCATTTCAAATAACTGCTGAGCATTGCTTCCCAAAAAACCATCAAACAGCTCTTGCTGACCTGGTTCGACTTCCACTATATAGCGTTGGGCAATTTCATAGTAGGCGTAAGTCCAGGGGATTTGAATTTCTGCATCAGTGGAATCTTCTGATACTGTTACAATTTCAGTAACTGCTTGAGTTGCCGTTTGCCGCAAACCACAAGCAACATCCCCTTCAATCTCAGCTTTCATTGGCACACCCAAGTTAGCTAAACCACGGGCAGTGGTCTCGATATCCGGGTATTCTGGAGTATTCTGGCGGTTAACATAGCCTGTAAAGTGGTTGACTGCGTAACCGTGCAGCAGTACCCAAGCTCCATACTGAGTGACCTTGTTGACTTCTTCCAATACAGAACGGTGGGGAGGTTGCCAGGGGCAAGTAAAGATTCTATGCAATTCCTTGACAAGACGTTTAGTATCAGCTTCAAATGTCTCAAAAATTGCGGAAAAATGAAATAAATTCACGCCTGAGACAGTTTGATGGATGAGTTGGACAGTCTTTTCTGGCAATTCATCTACAATCAACTCGCTGATAAACAACTTAGGCAAGTCGAATTCTTCTTGCTGAGGATGGCGATAATGACGCGCGTAAAGATGACTTTCTGGAAAAGAATACTCACCCGCCGCTTCGTAACCCAAAGCCTCAGCAAGTTGTCCCAGGTAGTCGATACCCAAGTTAACCTGACCCTGTGGACTGTCCACCACCATCCGTAAAGACCGAAAGGCAATGTGGTCATTGGCGACAGTCCCACCCGCATTAGTTATCATTTGCTGGTAGGTGCGGGCGTAACTTACCCTGGTGCTGTAGTCGTGCCAAAGCAATTCCCAAAGATGACGGGCAATTTCGGGGTTCATGGTGTTTCTGGCAATGGGTATCAGATTTATGATAACCTCACGCAAAGACGCAAAGAGTTTCTTAGCGGCTTGAGCCGAGATTCATTGACTCGTTTACCATCCAAAGATTTTTGATGAATAAACCGCAGAGGACACAGAGAACACAGAGGAGATAAGAGAGGATGTAGGTAATTTTAAAGCGGAAAGGAAGTCTATAGCGCTTCTCGTTTGAATGAAGTACAAATTTATCTGTGTCCATCTGTGGTTCTTATCTCGTGATGTATTGCACTTAACTAAGAACCGCTATATAAGTGTCTAAGACTGAATTTCTGCTAAAACTTCAAAAAGAATTTGGAGAGATGTTTGAATTTGGTTACTATCAATAACCAGAGGCGGACAAAAGCGAATTGCTGCTTTTCCACAACCAAGTAACAATAAACCGCGTAAGAAGGCTTCTTGGAGAATGCGATTCCGCAACATGGGATCAAAATTCCCCTGCGAATCCAACAAATCCACCGCTACCATCAAGCCCTTTCCTCGTGGCGGCGAAATTTGCGGAAATTGCTGCGACAGACGATGCAAACCTGCTTGCAGTAATTCTCCCATCTGGGTGGCGTTTGCCATCAAACCGCTTTCCAAAAGCCGCAGAGTAGCAATAGCCGCAGCACAAGCAACAGGATTACCACCAAAAGTGGTTGCATGAGAACCTGGTTGCCATGTCATAATTTCCGGACGAGCGAGAATAGCTCCCAAAGGTAGACCACTGGCAATACCTTTAGCTGTGGTAATGATATCGGGCATCACACCCCAATGTTCAATGGCAAACAGGCGTCCCGTGCGCCCCATCCCAGATTGCACTTCATCAACTATCATCAGGATGCCAAAGCGATCGCATATTTCCCGGATGCGCTCTAAAAACCCATCCTCTGGCACAATATAACCACCTTCTCCTTGTATCGCTTCGACAATGATCGCTGCGACCTCTTTAGGCGGTAGCATTGTGGGAAATAATTGTTTTTCCAGGTAATCTAGGCTAGCGTGAGTCCCGTAGGGAATGTGCGTTACACCTGGAAGCAGAGGACCAAAGTTTGCTCGCTGTACTGTTTTGGAAGCCGTAAGGGACATCGCGCCATAAGTGCGTCCGTGGAATGCTCCCAAAAAGGCAACTATCAGGGAACGCCCGGTGTAATACCGAGCAAGTTTGATTGCTCCTTCGTTAGATTCTGTTCCCGAATTGCTAAAAAATACCCTTGCACCATTGGGAAAGGGAGCGCGGACAGCTAATTTCTCCGCAAGTTCCACCATTGGTTCATAATAAAAATCAGTCCCCGACATATGCAGCAGCATTGCAGCTTGCTCTTGAATAGCTTGCACAACTTCGGGGTGCGCGTGTCCAGTGGCGGTAACGGCAATTCCTGCGGTCATATCTAAAAATACATTACCGTCCACATCTTCCACCATACACCCCTCACCGCGAGCGACAACTAACGGGTAGTCACGGGTATAGGAAGGAGAAGTGACAGCGCGATCGCGTTCTACAATAGCTTTGGCACGAGGACCGGGTAAGGATGTAACTATGTGAGGCGATCGCGGTAAACCTATATCAATAGGGATACTTAACATAGTTGTATTAGATTTTTTAAGATTATTTCTGATTAAACGGTGAGAGGCGATCGCTTGCAGTAGCTTTTGATTCTATTTCGGTTGATTCTATAGCCCTTCTCACTCTTTATCGAAAACTTGGGTTTAAAACCCCGTCCTTCTAGGACGGCTTTTTCTTGAGCTTCAAACTTCTAATCAGTTCCCTAAGCACATCAGATTTTGTTCTGCCAGTCGATTTGCAATAGTCTTCAAGCTTCGCCAACTCTTCTTCCGCTAGCCGAAAAAATACACTTTTGTTCATTGTTTTGTATATCGATATGATATACAGTTATAGCAGATTCAGAGGAAATTTCAATGAAAGCCAGGTATCAGTACAGGTTTTACCCAACAGACCAGCAGCAGCAGAGCTTGGCTCAGTTGTTTGGGTGTGTTCGGGTAGTCTGGAATGATGCTTTAGCGCTGAGTAAGGCGTGTTTGTTCCCTGGCTATAACAGTTTGGCTAAAACTCTCACTCTAACTAAAAAGACTGAGAAAAGACAATGGCTAAACGATGTTTCGTCTGTACCCTTGCAGCAGTCTCTTAAACAGTTGGAAGTCGCCTATAAAAACTATTTTGATTCTCTACTCGGGAAAAGAAAGGGTAAGAAAGTAGCTCAACCCAAGTTTAAGAAAAAGACTAATGCTCAGTCTGCTACGTTTACCAAAGCGGGTTTCTCTATCAAAGATGGGCAAGTGTACCTTGCTAAAATCGGAAACTTAAATCCCATCTGGTCGAGAGAACTCCCCTCTGAGCCAACCTCTGTCACGGTCATTAAAGATGTTGCTAACCGCTATTTTTTGAGCTTTGTTGTGGATGTTAAGCCGTATCTAGTCGATGCTAAAAACCAAAGCATTGGCATTGATTTAGGGCTTAAAACATTCGCATTCATGAGCAACGGTGAAACAGCTAACAGCCGAGATTACTCACGGGTAGATAAACGCTTAAGACGCAAACAGCGCAAGCTTGCTCGTCAAGTAAAAGGGTCTAAGCGGCGTGAAGTAACGCGGCTACAAATCGCCAAACTGCATAATCAGATTTCTGATACCCGTAAAGACTTTCTGCACAAGCTTTCAACCAAAGTGGTCACAGAGAATCAGGTGATTGTTTTGGAAGATTTGAATGTGTCAGGCATGGTTAAAAACCGTAAACTATCCAGAGCAATCAGCTTGCAAGGATGGCGGGAATTCAGAGTTCTATCTGAGGCGAAGTCTGAGAAGTTTGGGCGTGAGTTTGTTGTAATCAATCGCTGGGAACCTACTAGCCAGATTTGCTCTGAGTGTGGGTTCAAATGGGGCAAGCTTGAGCTAAAAGTCAGGACGGTAACTTGCCTAAATTGCGGAGCGACTCACGACCGAGACGAGAACGCTGCAAAAAATATTAAAAAAGTCGGGATAGGGCATTGCCACGACTCTAAACAGACGGGGAGCGACCGTAAGACTAGCAACGGTTAGCAAGTTGCTGTGAGCCGTCAAGAATCACCGCACCGTGACTGTCGGTGAGTATGTCAAGAAATACAGTATGGCAAGATGGAGACTGATTTGCTTGATGCTATGCCATAAAGCCGATGTTAGATTTTAATCAAAACGGCATCACGGAAGAAACACTTCACTGCATCCTCCCTAAAAAACACTGACCTTTCAATTGCTCGGATGACTTTATGTAACAATTTGACCAACTTTCCCCCTGATAGTTAGCTGATATGTCATCCTAGTAATGTGAGAATTTATTCGGTAACTGTGTTTGTTTTTTTTATTGATCGGCTTTTTCCTTTTGGTATTGAAAGACTTCTCTCCGAAATCTAAATCTCTACACACTTATGATTTTGGAGACAATTTATGTCACTTTATGTAGGTAACCTCTCTTATGAAGTTACACAAGAAGATCTGAATTCTGTGTTTGCAGAATATGGTTCTGTCAAGCGGGTTCAGGTTCCAACTGACCGTGAAACAGGTAAACCGCGCGGTTTTGCTTTTGTGGAAATGGGTACAGAAGCTGAAGAATCAGCAGCCATTGAAGGTCTTGATGGTGCTGAATGGATGGGTCGTGACCTCAAAGTGAATAAGGCTAAGCCCAAGGAAAACAGAAGTTCGTTTGGTGGTAACCAAAGCAACAACAGCTTCCGTAACCGCTACTAACCGTAATAGATTTAGCTGCATCAAAGAGGCAAAAAGTAGTCGGAGCATTCTGTTGCTTTTTGTTCGTAACCCCCGATAGCAAAGTCGAGGGCTTTCTTTGAGTATGAATCGTCCTTTTCCAAAACATCTGCTCGAGGAATAGGTGGAATGTTTTGGTCGTATAGGTCGATGAAAAATCTTTTGATCAGTTTGATAAATGTACCGATGCCTAGAAGGCGGTATCAGTGGTTCTTTGTGAAACGAACCGCCGATACGCCCGAAGGCAGAATCAACCAGAGCAAACCATATAAAAGGAGTAGGGCAACTTATGACAAAGCAGGAATCATCGGCAAATGAAGGGCAGTATATTCACCAGTCCGGCACAGAGGCGCTCGAGACGGCTCAGGCTAAGCAAGCCGGAACCGAGTTCAAGTGGCATCTCGGTCGAGTTACTCGTTTGGGGAACTTCGAGATTGCCGGGGGCAGAGAAGTGACGATTATCTGGGAGGAGGGAGGCGTCAGTTCACAGCAAGGTGACATCACCGACGAGCAGTGGGAAATTTTTAAGCTAGCGTTTTTGACTACTGGGCGGCTCGCTGTGCTAAGCGATCAGGACGGGGAAGACTGGATGCGCGACTACCGCTGTCTGGAGGCAGTCCGCTAAGTCTACAGCAGACTTCCATTTAACTGTAGCGCCTGGAAAACATAATCACTGCGGCGCAGAATACACCAAAAGCCTTTCCGGCTTATCCTGGAAGGGCTTTTTTGTAGCGTGGGGATTGCCCACCATAAACTCAAATGCTAGAGGATGCTTATTACGAAATAGTCTTCAATACACCAGCCGTATCCCAGTAGAAAGGGAGAAGCCGTTTTATCTTGCCGTCTGCAACCCAGAAGAATTCTGCCAAAGGCATTTCAATACTCTTCCCCGTACGTCTGGACTTTGCACTTAAACGAGCCAAACCGACTACATAATCACCAGCATCAGCGATACTGTCAACTGTAATCACTGGATCTTGCCATACGGCGGTGAAAGCTGCACCAAAGTCTTGCCACCCTGTATGTCCTCGGTAAACACCAGCATATGCGAGGGAAGATGCTTCCTCTAGCACGATATCGTCAGCAGCAACTGCAAGCAGCCCCTCAAGGTCACTTCGTTGTAGTGCATCATAATACGCTTGAACGACTTCTAAAGCCGCTTGTCCCGTACTCATAAAAATTCCCCTAGCTACGGTTATCTATTTGAGCACGTTGTAAACTTCCAGAGAAGTCCACATACACAGTCTTCCATTCCGTAAACACATCCAATACAGCAGTACCAGCTTCCCGGTGTCCGTTTCCAGTTTGCTTAACACCGCCAAAAGGTAAATGCACCTCTGCGCCAATGGTAGGACCATTGATGTAAGTGATCCCTGCTTCGATGTCGCGCATGGCGGCGAAAGCGCGGTTGATATCGCGGGTGTAGATTGAAGAAGAAAGACCGTAGGGCGTATCATTGAGAATCGCGATCGCCTCTTCAAACGAGTTCACCTCGATAAGCGCCACCACCGGTCCGAATATCTCTTCACGGGCGACGCGCATTTCGGGAGTGACTTCATCAAGAATCGTGGGTTGAAAGAAGTAACCGTGTTTTAGTTCTCCCTCGGTTACTATTTCTCCACCCATCAACACCTTTGCGCCTTCTTCACGGGCAATTTCCAGATACCTACTCACCCGTTCGAGTTGAGATGCATTCACCAATGGTCCTATATCAATATTGGGATCAGTTCCTGCACCTAAGCGTAACTGACTGGTACGCTCTTTGAGCATAACGGTAAATTTCTCTTTGATATCGCGGTGCAAAAGCAAGCGACTGGTTGCAGTACATCTTTGACCGGCAGTCCCGAATGCACCCCAAACCGCACCATCGAGAGCAAGTTCCAAATCTGCATCTTCCATAACAATTTGGGCATTTTTGCCGCCCATCTCCAAACAAACGCGCTTGTGAGTGCGTCCGCAAGTTGCGCCAACAAAAGCACCCGTTTCCGAAGAACCAGTAAAAGAGACCAAATCAACTTCAGGATGCTCAACTAAAGCTTTCCCCGCTTCTTCTCCCACTCCATGCACCAAATTGATAACTCCGGGTGGCAAACCTGCTTCGGCAAAAATCTCAATAAGTTTGGTTGCACAGGCGGGCGTATCTTCAGCGGGTTTGAGGATGACAGTATTACCGCACACCAAAGCTGGCATAGCTTTCCAGCACGGGATGGCGACAGGGAAATTCCACGGAGTAATGAGGGCGCAGACTCCAATGGGCATTCTTACTGTCATCGCGAATTTGTTGGGCATTTCCGAGGGAATAGTTTGCCCAAATAGCCGTCGCCCTTCCCCAGCACTGTAATAAGCGCAGTCAATTCCTTCTTGGACATCTCCCCGTGCTTCTGTCAGGGGTTTACCCATTTCCCGACTCATGAGTTGGGCAAGTTCTTCTTTGTGTTTTAGTAAGAGTTCTCCCACTCTGTGAATATATTCTGCTCTTGCTGGGGCGGGGACGAGTCGCCAGGTACGATATGCTTTGCGGGCGGCTGCTACTGCTGTATCAACATCAACTGCTACGGAACGCGGGAAAGTGGCAACAAGTTCGCGGGAAAGAGCAGGGTTGCGACTTTCTAGGGTGGCTCCCCCGGAGGCGCTCAACCATTTACCGTCGATGTAATTGCGGCAAGTCAGGGGAGTGGTCATAACCAAGACCTCCAGCTCGTGATCTACTGAAAGCACTAGTTTCGCTTGCTTTATCGATGGTAGTCAAGTGAGCAAGTGATATTTTCTGGAAGAGCAGCACAAAGTGCATATGTTTATTTCAACTCAAACTATTAATAAGCAACAAGGTTAGCAAACAAGCAACGACCTTTTGGTTGGTTCATTAATAAAAGAGTGCATCCAATGAAAATAAATTTTAAACCAATACGAGCAATTGTTGCTCTTGTTCCATTTGCCCTTTTACTTAACAGTTGTGGTCGTGATTTTCCTTCAGTCCAAAAACTAGGTAAAATGACAACTGTGCTTGAAGAATCTTCATCGAATATGGCTGATGATATTTACAACTCTTGCATAACAAGAACTAAATACATATCTTTTTTGGTAGCTCAAGGTTCTTCAGGCTCTTTCTCACTAAGGCAAGAACAAGAAAAAAATTGTGATGATTCCAACAAACTAGCTGTCAAAAATGTTAAAGATGCAAACTCTGTTCTTGTAGAATATTTAAAAGCTTTGGGAAAAATGGCTAGCGGTGATACTGTATCATTCGACAAAAACTTTAATACCCTTGGTGAATCACTCAAGAAATTGCAAATTCCGCAATCTCAAGGAAAACCCTTTAGTCTTAATGCCTCTGATGTTGACGCAGGCACAAGTATTGCTAAATTTATTACCAATGCATTTACAAGGGAATTTCGCCGAGAAAAGTTAAAACAAGCAATTTTGTGTACCGACAAGGATATACAGACTTATATTGGCTCTGCAACATCTGGTGTAAAAGATTCAGCCTCTAACGAACCTACAACAGGAGGCTTAATAGCACTTACACAACAGGCTTATGTTAATAGAATTTTGACAGCAGAAGAGCAAGAAATCCGAAACTACTTTACTAATTACATAGGTGGACTTGCACCAGTTTCACAAACTCATGCTCTAGATTTCATCAAGCTAGAAGAAAACTATGACAAGGGTATGGATTCCATCAGAAGTAGAAGAGATGCTGCAGAAAATTATGTAGAAATACTTGAGAAAATAGCCAAAATGCATAGCAAGCTCAAAACAGAGTTTCAAGGTAAGGGTAAAGAGCAGCTTAGTGACGCACAGTTACAAAATTATTGTCAAGACCTTTACACGAGGGAAGCAGATAAAGCAGCGACTAAAGAAAAAGCAATCACATACGATCAGGAGGAAATCAAAAATGTTGGAAAAATAGTATCTGAGTACGAAAAAAGCTTAGAACCTTTAATTCAAAAAATGCAGAAAGGTTTATAACTTAAATTTGCGCTATCAAAATTTTCATTATTACTCACGGTTGGAACATAAAAGGAGATGTAAAATGGTAGGAATTAGTCTTAATTCGAGTGAATTGAAAGAGTGTCATGCTCGGATAATTCGACTTGTTAAGTTAATCAACGATCAAAGACTAGAGTTAGTTACGAAGTCTAAGATAAGTCAGGCAGATTCCTTAGAGATATCAAAAATGCTCACGACTCTTAATAGTAGTCTAAATAAGATAGCTATTGGACAAATTGACGAAATACGAACTGATTTGCGGGAGCCGGCAGAAAGAATAAAAAAGGTCACGGGCAAGTTGGATGCTGCCATCAATAAACTGGATAATTTTAATAAATTCCTAACAATCTTAACTGGTTTTGTGAACCTTGTTGGTGCAATTTTAAGCCCAGCTTCAGGAGGACTGGTAAAAATTGCTGCGGTAGTAAATCAGCTTGATAACCTTACATAGGATAAACTTTAAGCTGATTTCTAGAATAATTTTCCTTCGCACAGTTGAGTGAGGTTAAAAAGCGACAGAGGGGGAAATAAGGGGAGATAGTCCCTTTGTCCCCTTTTTCCTTTGTCACAAAATTCACTACATCAATAATGCAACACCTGTGAATTTATGGTATCAACGCCATCACCGCAGCCGGAGAACCTGAACCAGCACGCAACCGTAGCACTGCAATCACCAGAGTAGCCTCTGTTGGCGGTAAGTGATCCAAATTTGTCAAATTCTCCAGTACAATGCGCGGTTTTTCAATAGGTAATCTTTATGCACGACAGGAGTAGTGCATAAGTTGACTTAACTGACTACTAATAACCAGTAATAAAGCTTTCAGAAGGAAGATATCTATGGCTACTGAATTTTACTTCAAGTTTGCTTTTTGGGGACCACAAAAGCTTGCGGCTCAAATTGCAGTTACTTTGCTGTGTTTTTCATCACCCTTGCTTGTAGATAACACCAGTTGGGCACAAACTGCCACACGGGCAAAGGTTCTTAGCCAGAGTCAGCAGTTACAAAATAAAAGTGTTGTAAATGTTGAGAGTCGTTTAAATAACATTAATACTGCTTTAAGGAAATACACTTCCCAAAATGCTTCCCTTAACGACCAACGCGAAGCAATTCTTGTTTTTCAACAGAATCTGAAAAATTCGGATAAACGGGTGCGTATTGCTGCGGTGAATGCTTTGAGTGCGATCGGTACAGGCGCTGATGACGCTTTGAGTGACTTGAAATATCTGCTGAAAACAGAACGAGATAAGGATGTCTTGAGCAGTGTTATTGCGGCAATCCAATCCATTAACGCAAAACCTGCTATCTCGGAATTGACTAACATATTTAAAGATGAGCAGCGGGATTCACAGGTGCGTGTATCAGCAGCCGAAGCGTTAAAGACTGTTGCGGATGCAGAACAAGCCAAAGAATTAATTCCTTTGCTGCTTAAGTTATTAAAAGACCAGAGTGTAGACAAAACAAACCTGCGTATAAGTGCTGCTGATGCTTTGTCAAAGATGAATAAGCTGCATTCATATCCAGATGCTGTACCGACTTTAACAGGCGCACTGAAAGACCCCGCTTGGCGAGTACGTCGCTATGCTGCTGAGGCTTTGGGAACTATGGGTTTTTATTCAAAATCCGCTGTCCCCCAAATCATCGAAGCCTATAAAAAAGACCGTAACTATACCATGCGTCAACACGCTGTCATAGCTTTAGGGAACATAGGTAAAGCAAGTCGTCCTGGGGAAGCTTTAAGCATTTTACCTGTGTTGAACGAGGCACTAGAATATCCAAGCTGGAATGTGCGTAGTAGTGCTGCTTATGCCCTAAGAGATATTGCTGCTAAATTTGAGCAAGCCGCAAAAAGCAATGAGCTAAAAACGAAAGAGTTAAAGAATGCTATACCCGAGTTCGAGAAGGCTTTGAGAATTATAGAAAAACTAGAGCCAAAGGGAACCTTAAAGGTAGAGATACAAAACATACAGTCTAGCCTTGAAGAGTTGCAACGTCGCCAAGTCATCAATCAGATTCTCAAAAATCCCTCAGTATGGGGAATGGGAATTTACCTTCTCTCGCTCTTCGGGATTTTTTGGTTACGTCCTCTGTGGCTACTGAAAATTGATAGAGCCTTGAAATCTGTTGGCAGCTTCAAATTGCCTGTTATCAATAAAGAGATATCTTTGAGCTGGTTGCTACTGATGTTGAAATATCATCCCAGAGTGCTAGATGCTTGGATAGAAGCACACCTGAAATCAGCCCAAGAGGCATTCCAGCAAAAGGATACTGTACGTAACAGAAACGTTTACATCCCCATCCCTGTGGTACACAACGGCAAGACTGTTGCCCAACTTACGGGCAAAGATTTGCGTTCAACTTTTAAAAAACAACGTGCTTGTCTACTCATTCAAGGTGAAGGGGGAGTGGGTAAGACAAGCCTTTCGTGTCAAATCTCCAAGTGGGCAATGTCAGATGATGAGACAGAACGTCTGTGCAAACACCGGATGTTGCCAGTGTTGATTGAGGAAGAATTGGAAATTCCAGATGAGATTGAAATCGAGACGGGGTTAGTGAGAAAGTCACCTTTTATCCCTGCTTTGATGGACGCAATTCAGGGGCAATTGCAAAACTTAACGGATGAAATAGAATCGATTTCTGAAGAACTACTAGAACGTCTCTTAAGAGAACGCCGGATTCTGGTAATTGTAGACCATCTTTCAGAGATGAGCGAAGCTACACGCAAGGCAATTCGCCCAGACTCTCCCAATTTCTCTGTTAATGCTTTAATTGTTACCTCACGCTTTGAGGAAAAGCTCGGTCAAGTCACCAAAACTACTCTCAAGCCTCTCCGTATTCAGGGGAATCGGCTGTCGTCTTTCATGGAAGCCTACTTAACTCAGGCAAACAAACGCGACTTGTTCACTGATTCAGAGTTTTTCCAAGCCTGTAGTGGTCTATCGCAAATGGTAGGTGAAAGAAACGTTACCGCACTACTGGCAAAACTCTATGCTGACCAGTTGATGGCTGCCAAAATTGAGGAAATTCAGCAAGTACCTTTACTGACACTTGGGAACATCCCTGAATTGATGCTGTGGTATCTTAACGAACTCAACCGCAGTGTGACCGAGGGTAATAAATTAAGCGATCGCATTGTGCAACAAGACGCCAAAGCAATTGCTTGGGAATGTCTAAAACAAACTTTTCGACCGACAACGGCTAACAGAGATACTGCTTTAGCTGCCCTTGGAGGTGATAATGCAGAAAATCGTCTTAAATATCTTGAAGAACGCCTACGCCTGATCCAAACTATTGGTGCAGCACAAAACAAAATCCGCTTTGCCCTCGACCCCTTAGCCGAATATCTCGCTGCTATGCATTTATTAGAGCTTTGCCAGAAAAATGAGTACTTCTGGAGGGAGTTTTGGCATGAAGCAACAACGGTGTCAGATGGGCTAGAGTCAATTACAGGTTTCTTATTAGCGTTGCGAGATTGTTACCAAGCTTTAGGTAAGGAAGCAAATGTACCTCAGGCGATCGCCGAGGAATTGAGTAAGTTAGTGGATACCTCCTCAAATACACATACCATCTCGCAAAAGACACTAATCCAACCTGATTTTAATCTGAAAAAAATAGCTGAAATTTAGGCTGGGACTAGTTTACAGTCTAAGCAATGAAAAGAAAACGTAGAATCTAACGCTTAGGAATTAAGATCAAGGCACAAACGCTATAACCGCAGCCGGAGAACCAGAACCAGCCCGCAACCGCAGCACACCAATCACCAGGGTAGTCCCTGTTGGCGGTAACTGATCCAAATTCGTCAAATTCTCCAGCACAATACCCTGTCTTTCCAACACCAAGCGATTAGTCGCAAAAGTGGTATCTTGTCCTGAATCTACCCCATGAGTATCAATTCCTACTCCAACAATTTGACGTTCCTCAACTAAGAACCGCGTAGTATGGCTACTAAACCCAGGAAAATGCATACTCCCTTGAGTATCCTGGTTAAGAAAAGCATTTTTATCCCACCATTTCTCTTGCCAGCCTGTATGTAGTAGGACTATGCAACCAGTAGGAATTTTACCGTAGTGTTCCTCCCAAGCCAGAATATCCTCAATAGAAAGGGCGTAATCCGAATTCCCCAGCGCCTGTTCCCGAATATCAATCACTACCGCAGGGACAACCAGCGACTGAGCAGAATATTTGTCAATTCCCACACCATCAAGGTGAAAGCTGTTGGGAGCATTGATATGAGTCGCGCTGTGTTCCCCCATAGAAAAACGCCGCAGATAATAACCATCCTTATATAATTCCGCCACAGTCTCAAATTCTACTGGCGGATCACCTTGCCATTGAGGAATATTTGGGTCAATGACATGACTCAAATGTATTACCCGCGAGTAACTAATCTCTCTGTTCTCTTCTCTTTCCTCTCTGTGTTGACGGACACTTTCCTCAACGGGGGGAACCCCCGCACGGAAGTGTCCTCCTCTGCGCCTCTGCGGTTCATTATAAAAACTTGGTCGCGTCAATCTCTCCAGCGTTGCTTCCATAACAGCACGAGTTTGACCAGTAACCGTAAATACCAGCGCCTCACGATAAACCCGTTGTGCATCATGATGGCTGTAGTTAGCAGCACCACTGGAAACAGTCACCGCTGCATGAGCTATTCGCGCTGCTAAATCAATTGCCCAAGCCCGCAATTGCACGCGTTCAGGCAATTCCAAGCCAGGATTATTTTGCGCTTCCTGAAGGGCGGTGCGACAGTTCCTCAGTTCCTGTTGAAGAGAATCAAAAGCATTCGTGATGAAAGGCAGCGATTTTGTGCGTGCGACGGACTCCAAAATATCTAAACCTGCTAGGGCGCATCCAGTAGCTAGAAAAGTGGCGCGCAGGACGTTTTTTTTATCATTTTCATGAATCCAGCCAGCAGGTTTAATGGAAACTACGCGTTCTGCAGGTAAGAACCAATTTTTCAAGGTGGCGGTTACGGTGTTAGTTGATGTCATAGCCGCCAGTTGTGCGGGAATTGAAAGTGTAAGCGCACCTCCTGACTCTTGATGTGTTTCTCGCAAAGGCACAACACCGAAAACAGCACCACCATCTGGTAATGTGGCGGCGACAATAAACTCGCTGAAAAAGTCCTGTCCTGTCACCCAAGGAACAACTCCATTGAGTTGATATCCTCCAGGTACTGGTATAGCTAGAGTCAGCGGATCTCCTTCGCGCCGAAGCTGCGAAAAGCCAACACCCAGTAAAACTTCACCGTTGCTTATACGGGGGAGGTATTTTTCCTGTAGCAAGGAGTTGCTACTAGCAACGAGCATACCAGCAGCGCTTTGGTGTTGAGTTTGCAGAAACGCTAAAGCACCAGAATACCGTGCTACCAGTTCTTGAAAGCTGCCAAAAGTCTCTTCGCTGACTTCTTTTCCACCCCATTGGCGCGGAACTCGAAACGCTAGCATACCCAATTCCCCAAAACCTCGAAGTGCTTGAAATAAAGCAGTTGGGCTGCAATCTATCTCGTTAGCTAATGGTGCAACTTCTTCGAGCAAGTAGGACTTGGCTGTATCTAGGAGAGAGTGATGATCCTTCACGCGTCAGGGTTGTAAAGGTTTGTTAACTACCTTTATGATAGATAATCCCCCCAACCCCTATAAATATCAGGCTTTGGAGGGTTCAAATGTTGCAGCAAAAAGTGAATTAGTTATAAATTGACATTCCCAGGCCTAAAAGGGGATGGGATTCTTGGGCTGAGACTGCGATGAGCAAGTTTTCCCTACTCACGTCTTACATTCTCATATCGCACCATTACAGATGCCTCCGCAAGCGTTAATTTCCGCGTGCCCCACGGTATTTAATGATTACTGTACCATATTAGTGATTTTACCGGAACATTTTGTTAACGCAAAGGATCGACTACAGGTTGGCGCTCCTTGGGCAAAGTTGGAGCAACAAATTCAGCTTCTTGCGTGGAATTGATTTGCGAGTGTGATTGCGGACGAAATTCTACGACATCGCGTTTGATCGTGATATCATAGTCACCAAAAAAGTCATGTCCGAGAAGCCCAGTTTCTAAATCTGTGCCTGCGATCGCCACTGCTACGCGATTCACCTTAGCTCCACCAACTTCCATCGAATCGACATAGCCGATGGCAAATTCTACTGCTTTGGAACTTGCCGTATTTGCCTTGGCTCTTCCAACTTGCACCACTGCCAAAGCATTTGCCATCTTCTGGGTAATCACTGTGCCACTAGCTCCCGTATCCACAATCATCTCAAAGAGCTGATTGCCATTGAAGGTGACTTCGATAATTGGTGTGCCACCAATTCGCCGTTTTATTGGGGCTGTATACACCGGTTGTTCGTTTTGCCGTTTCGTTGGAACGACCAACGCCTCTTGTTGTTTCAGTGGCGCTACGGTCGTCGGCTTTGGCAACGGTGGTAACGGTTTTTCCCGAGGTGCTAAGGGTGGTTGGGTGACAATTGGTTGGGTGACAATTGGTGTCACAGAAGGCTGGGGGATGCCAACTGCTACCCTCTCGGGTTGTGCTTGTTGTGGTGGATTTACTGGACGACTGGCTTTGCGTGTAGCATATTTGACATGGCGCTTATAATCTATGATTTTTGCTTGAGCGCTTGTGAAATAAGGACTATCAACTGGGACTTTTTGCATCAGGGCGATCGCTTCTTGCAGCTCAATTGCCACCAAATTCCAATCATCTGTGGATTGAGCAGATTGGCTGATGCTAAGAGCGCTAACAGCTTTATCTAGTCCCTGTTCAAAATAACCGACTTCAATCTCAGACAAGTGCTGCCTTGCTGGCTCTAGTTGTGGGCTAGCGCTTAGAGGTGTCGTTGTGGCAGTAGGCGGGGCCACACTCTGATCTTTAGGGACAACAGGCTGCTCATCGCCACTCACGGCAACCTGTTGCTCTCTATTACAGCCAACAGCCAAAACCGCTAGTGTGGTTGACAGAAGAATCAGCCCTGCTCGGGATAAAATAAATTGAACCATAATTAATTTTAAATTTTATCTGTTCTAAGGTTTTGAAATCTACTGCCACTGCCCATTACTGTTTAAAAATTTTGTGTCTTCGAGTCTTAAGCTTTGGTTAATTGAGTTATAAGTTCCGAAATCCTTGAGTCATGGCATAATATTCGTTCGCAGTATCGAGTTAATCGAGAAATGGGGGAGTAAGGATAAAGCAGATGAGCGAGATGGGGGAGATAAGAGAGATAAGGGAGATAAGCAAGAGTAGTTATTATTCATTCACTTCCTCATTCTCCTCATTCTCATCCTCCTCATCTTCACCACTTACTACTCCCCGATCCCCTAACAATCCCAAATCCTTAATCCTTCAATTTCATAGCTTATGCCTCTATCTGACGCAATACCTGCTATTTTTGTTTTGGCAGATGGAACCACGTATCGTGGTTGGTCTTTTGGTGCCACTGGAACCAAGATTGGGGAAGTGGTCTTTAACACTGGCATGACCGGATATCAAGAAGTGCTGACCGACCCTAGTTACTGCGGTCAGATAGTCATTTTTACTTATCCTGAATTGGGAAATACTGGCGTTAATCCAGAGGACGAGGAATCAAGTAGACCGCAGGTGCAAGGTGCTGTTGCTCGGAATATTTGTACTCGACCAAGTAACTGGCGCTCCACACAGTCATTATCCGACTACCTTGAACAATACGAGATCCCAGGTATATACGGCATTGATACCCGCGCCCTTACCCGCAAAATTCGGATTTTCGGAGCGATGAACGGTGGCATTTCCACAGAAATTTTAGATGAGGCTGAGTTGCTAGAGCAAGTGCAGGCAGCTCCTAGCATGAAAGGATTGAATCTCGTCCGCGAGGTCACCACCCCAAATATATATGAATGGTCTGATCCCACCAACCCGGTATGGGAATTTAATCCTGCTTGCCAAGAAAATTCTGGGGAATCTTTCACCGTCGTCGCTATTGACTTTGGCGTGAAACGCAATATAATGCGTCGTTTGGCGAGTTACGGTTGCCGCGTCATTGTTGTTCCCGCTAATACCCCACCAGAAGAAATTCTCAAATACAATCCAGATGGGATCTTTCTTTCTAATGGTCCTGGCGATCCAGCATCTGTCACCGAAGGGATTGAAACGACCAAAGCGCTACTAGGAACTCACAAACCCATGTTTGGCATTTGTATGGGACACCAAATTTTGGGTCATGCGCTAGGAGCTGAAACTTTCAAACTCAAATTTGGTCATCGTGGTTTAAATCAGCCAGCTGGTCTGCAACAACGAGTAGAAATTACCAGCCAAAACCATAGCTTTGCCATTGACCCAGATACTTTACCTAACGGTGTTGTAGAAATTAGCCATCTGAACTTAAACGACTCCACCGTTGCTGGGTTACGTCACAAGTCCCTGCCCGTGTTTTCTGTACAGTATCACCCAGAAGCAAGCCCTGGTCCTCACGATGCTGATTATCTGTTTGAGCAGTTTGTCCAAGCAATGCGAGCAGCTCGTCGTGCCGGAGTTGCCAGAGTAGGGTAAAAATGGAGAAAGTTGGAGATTGGGGAGCACAGCAGCAAGGAAGCAGGGCAGCAGAGGAGCAAAAAATCAGTTTTTCCCCTCTGCCCGTCTGCCCGTCTGCCCCTTCTCCATCTCCCAGCAGGTTGTAGACAACATACACTAAAACCATCTATACTTGAGCGTTCGCCATAACTATTTCGCCATAACTATGAGGAGGGAATTATTGCTGAGCCACTTAATCTAACTGTAAGCCTCAGAGGCACTCGAGAAGTCCGGGATAACTGTCAGCTATTCCGCCTCACAGGTTTGTTAGACGCCTTTTCCGAACCGACATTTCGCAAGGTACTTGGGAGCAAGATTGAAGAGGGACCAAAGCACATTATTCTGGATCTCTCACAAATCGATTTTGTTGATAGCTCCGGCTTGGGTGCTTTGGTGCAGCTAGCCAAACAGGCTAACTCCGAAGGCACTTTGCAAATTGTCACTAATGCCCGTGTCACTCAAACGGTCAAGCTTGTTCGCTTGGAGAAGTTTCTCGCCCTACAAACATCAGTTGAAGCGGCTCTAGAAAACGTCAAGTCGTCTTGATTGCTTGACCTAAGAGGTTAATATAGCTATCCGATCATCAAATCTGGATAGCTTAATTTTTACAGAATCAGAATTAATTATCTTGTATAAGGAGGAAAGGCAAGTATAAATATGAAGGATAACAAGGATATGATATATAATGTATAAGCTTGAAGAATGCCTGGCTGTATGCTACAATAAGACAGTATAATATAAATTTGATTATTTATACCTTATACTTTAGGCTTTATAAGCATCTTTATTTTTAGATCCCAGAAAAAGCATCTTAGATACTTGTGGATTTCACACTTCAGGTTAAGAGCCTTGAGTATACGAAATGGCAACTACAAATTAAGAAAAAAGATAAAAATTGGGCAGTAATTTTTTTTTGCTTTGATTATGCTTAGTTAGACCTGCATGGCAGCCTGCGGGTAGAAAAGTTAACTCTTCCCGAAGAAAGCCTTTCTAATGTAGCCTGCGAGGAAAGAAGAACTTGTGACATCAAAGGAGGAAGACCCACTAGATGGATCAAATAATGAAGCTCTCAGTCAGGATTCAGTTTGGTGTCAACTACTAAGAGCAAGTACAGAGCAATTATTCCAACAGATTTCACAGGCACAACTGCAACAAATTTCTCCTACTGCTTTAGCATATTTGGGAGACGCAGTTTATGAACTGTACGTCAGAATGTTTTATCTACTACCACCTAGGCGACCAGAAACATACCATCATCTAGTTGTGGCACAAGTGAGAGCTGAGACGCAGGCTAAAATGTTGCAAACACTGTATCCTCATCTGGAGGACGACGAGTTAGAAATTGTCCGACGGGGTCGCAACGCCGCCACAGGACGCCCGAAGCGGGTCGATCCCGCAACTTATCAACAGGCAACTAGTTTAGAAACTTTAATTGGCTACCTGTATCTCACGGATTACCATCGCTTAACCGAACTGTTGCAAAAACTTCACCTAGAAAAGCCGTGAGAAATCCTGCCTCACAGTGGCAAAACTTGTAGAGTAGGTTCGGTAAATTGAGGTAAAAAGGATTCCTACTTATAAGCTCTACCAACGACTCATACATATGATCAATAAACCAAGAAAAATCAAGACTTCTGGCGAACCAAATAGTGGGCAACCTTTGAGAACGAAGGCAAAGCGTGTCATTGCTCATCCAAGTCGCGCTCCCAGAGATAAAGACCCTAAGGTCATAACACAAGACTCACGCCAACATCGTAACTTCTCCGATTCATCCACTCAAGAATCAGAAGATACGGATTTGATCTACGGACGCCATCCAGTATTGAGTGCTTTGGAAAATGAGCGCGGTCTCAACCGTATCTGGATTACTTCACGCCTCCGCTATCACCCCCGCTTTCACTCGTTGGTTTCACGAGCGAAGGAAAATGGCACAATTATCGACGAAGTTGAACCCAAGCGTTTAGACCAAATCACAGACCAAGCTAACCACCAAGGTATAGCGGCGCAAGTTGCTCCCTACGATTACATTGATTTGGATGAGTTGATCACACAGGCTAAATCTGTAACCGATCCCGTGATTGTTGTCGCTGAAGGGATCACTGACCCCCACAATTTGGGAGCAATTATTCGCAGTGCAGAGGCGTTGGGTGCTCAAGGGATGGTGATCCCGCAACGCAGAGCATCTGGTATCACCTCTACAGTCATGAAAGTCGCTGTTGGTGCTTTAGAAAACTTTCCAGTGGCGAGAGTGGTGAACTTGCAACGCGCTTTGGAAGAACTCAAGGCTGCTGGCTTTTGGATTTACGGTACTGCAACGGACGCAAGCGAACCTCTGCATATGGTGGATTTCAAAGGTCCTATTGTTTTGGTAGTTGGTTCTGAAGGCGAAGGTTTGAGTATTTTGACACAACGCCATTGCGATTTTTTGGTGTCGATCCCCCTACAAGGTAAGACTCCTAGCCTGAATGCCTCGGTAGCAGCAGGGATGGCGCTTTATGAAGTTTACCGGCAACGCTGGATAAACATGCTACACCTGGATAAATTACAAAAATTTTCTTTGAAAAAAGAACAGTAAACAGAGTATAAAGAAATGTAAAACAGACAAAATTAGCAGCATATCATCTAGAACCCAGTACCATATTTAGAAATCAGCGAGAACCATGAAAACCACTTGGAATAACCTTAAGGAATTCTTAATTAACATATTCCACAACTTTGGCTTCGCTTGGTGGGTAGAAGTTGTGACACAAAATCCTCGTTGCACCTACTACTTTGGACCGTTTATCAGTTCTATTGATGCAAAAGCGGCGATAAAAGGCTACGTAGAAGATTTGGAACAAGAAGGAGCCCAGGGAATTATTATTAATGTCAAGCGCTGCAAACCAAATGCTTTGACAATTGCTGATGACCTGGGGGAAAGGATTGACCGCAAAGTAAAGCCTGTCTTTAGCGGTCAAATGTAATCAAACTGAGAAGAACTCAGAACACACCATTCACCAATTGGTGAATATTTCGATCAATTGCAGCAAGGGATTCTACAAGCAAAGAATTATTCATCTCCATAAATAAATATTGGAGATTTTATCTTGAGTAGAAATCCAGCCGCAAAAGAATCCTTCTGGGTTAGGGTCGGAGTTTTGGAGGCTCCCACTCCGCTGCAACAGGAGTTCTCAGTTCTTTTCTAGTCACAAGGCTAGTGGTCTATCGCATTAGTTTTGAAGGCTTCGTAGTGAGCGCTTAAGCACTCAAAGAGTTTAGGACTAAAGTCCTTACTACCAACTTATACAACCATCATAATTAATGCGATAAACCACTAGTTAGTAGTTGCGAGCAAGCGCAACTACTAACCTAGAACGTGTCGATTCTTCTCAAGCCAACGGTCAATGTCCCTCAAGACTTGGTGAGGGATCTCCCAGGGGAAAAGATGGGCAGTATTAGGGTAGCAGTGCGACTGGCAATCTTTGAGATAGCGAGATGTTTCTAAGCTGGCGTCAGGTGTGATGTGGCGATCGCGTTCCCCAGCAAGTACAAGAGCAGGAGATTGAATTTGTTCTAGGTCTGCAAGTCGATTGTACCCAGCCCCAATCGCGGTATAAAGAGCGCGAGTCGCAAAAGCAGAAGTTTGGAGATACGCTGGTACAGCTTCTTTTGCGATGTAACGGTAGGCGGTAGGAGTGTGTTGTTGAATCAGGTAGCGGAAGAGCGATCGCTTGCCAAAAGTTTCAATATTCCACTGCCAATCTGGTTTTATGTAGCTTAAGAGCGCGGCAACACCAGTATAAAGATTATCTTGCCAACTCACAGGCGGATGATTGCCTCTGGGTCGGGCAGCAGTCGCCACCAAAATTAGCCCGGTGACTCGTTCAGGTAACCGTAGTGCCAATTCCATTGCTAGAATGCCACCAAGCGACCACCCCAATATCAGACATTTTTTGATTTGATAACGGTCTAGAAGCGCTTCCAAGTCGGTCAAATGGTCGTTCATATTAAAATTGCCATTAAACCGACTTTTGCCGTATCCGCGCAAGTCTGGGGCAATAGTTTGAAAGCGTTTTGATAAGTGATTGGTAAAGACAGAAAGACTAGAACCGGAACCAGGATGACCGTGCAAGCAGAGAATCGGGAAGCCTTGACCTTGAACGTAGACGTTAAGGTTAGCAGCAGATGAAGCTGTATTGTTATAGCGAGGGTTGATCATTTATTAGTAATTTTTGAACTCTCCTGGCTTTGAAAAACCAGGATTCTAGACAGTTGTTGCGACCTGGGCTAAAAGCCGTCCTCCCAACGGGAGAGCAGTCGCCTGCTGTCGGGAAACCCTACCAAGAGCGCTGTCTCACCGCAACGTTGTCTCATGTTTTTGTTAAACACGTTGACGAGGGTAAGACAGCCCTACCCGCCTCGACCATTGTCACGGCTGTGCGGCACTTTCCTTCCTTCCAACCGTTCGGCTGAGCGCTCACGGCGAAGCCTTGTAGATTTTACGCGGTTGTTGGCAACGCAGCGCGTTCTTCTCAACACAACCTCATATCCCCAGTTGTGAGGGTAGGCATGGCATCACGTTTTGTTTTTTTGGAGTTTTTCATCCGACGCATTGTCCCCTAAAAAATGAGGCAGGCTTCATAACAACTCTAATAGCCGTCCTCGTTGACTAGTCAACGAAACAAGCCTGCCTCATTTTTTTCGTGTAAGACCCCGCCTTGTGCTACCATAACATCAATATAACATATATTTGATGTCATGAGTAGGTTCAGTGCAAGATTCTCCAAACAAGAGTATGAAGAATTGGTAAAACTAAGCAAACAAAAAGAAAGGTCGATAAATGAGTTGATTCGAGAAGCTGTTAGACAATACATTCAAAGAGAAACAACAAGTTAAAACTTGTTGTGTCGAGCTTCATCCCCTGGTTAAAAACGCAGGGGTTCTCGCTCTCCCACTTTATTTTGATAGTTGCTTTTGAGTTATTAGTGAACTACCTACACTGACCTTAGGGTACAGTGTAGGCTTCCGGCGTCATTGACAGATGCCTTTCCACCTTTCGGCTTATTGGTCTTACTCCGCCTCGGCACGGCAAGAACGGGGTTCCCTCCGCCCATAGATAATATCCGAATACCTTCATTTGTGATGTTCAGTGCTGCATTACCATCACGATCATGATGAGTATTACACGATGGACAATCCCATTCACGAATATCGAGCGTTAACTCGTCTATGACATGACCACAGCATGAACAGGTTTTGGAACTGGGGAAGAACCTCCCTATCTCCACAAGTTGACCATCCTTGACTTTTAACTTGTAGTCTAGGAAGTTAACGAACATTCCCCACCCCACGTCGGATATTGACTTTGATAGCTTGCGGTTCCGTACCATTCCCTTGACGTGAAGATTCTCCACAACGATGACTTGGCTATCGTCTACCAGTTTCCTGCTTAATTTGTGCAAGAAGTCCTGACGGGAATTTGATACTCGTTCATGAACCTTGGCTAGGAGTTTTCTGTATTTATTTCTAGAGTTACTTCCTTTTACCTTACGAGCAAACTTTTTCTGTTTCCTAGCTAGGTTCTTCTCGTGACGTTTCAGGTACTTTGGATTTGAGTGTTTGGTAACTTCTTCCCCATCATAAACAATGGCGAAATCTTTTAATCCTAAGTCAATACCCAATGTCTTGCCACCAGATGATTGACCTTTGCCGTCCTCTACTTCACACAAAATAGAAGCGAAGTACTTATCTGTAGGAGTCTTGCTGATAGTGACAGTCTTAAGTTTTCCTTCAATGGGTCGATGAAAAACTGCTTTAACAATACCAATTTTGGGAACTTCCAAACAATCACCCACAACCTTAACGTTTTGGGGATACTGAATTGATTGTTTGTGGTGCTTTGACTTGAACCTAGGAAACTTAGCTCTACCTTCAAAGAAATTTGAGTATGCCTTGTTCAAATTGATAGCTACGCACTGTAGAACAGCCGAATAACAATCTTCTTTCAACCAAGGATGCTCTACTTTTAATTGGGGCAAGTAAGCTTTATAAACATTTAACTTTAGAGTTTTACCTGTTTCTTGATAGTGTTGAATGCAAGCATTAAGGGCATAATTCCAATACCACCTTGCACAACCAAACGATTTGGCTAGTGCAATTTGTTGCTCATCTGTTGGGTATAGTCTGACCTTAATTGCTTTCAACACGCTCGAACCACCTCCTTGTTATTTGCTAGTAGAACAAATGTAGGTAATAAGTAGGTACAAAAAATGAAGACAGAATGGTTTAAGATGCGTATGAGTGAACGCAGATTGAATAAATTACGGTTATATGCCGCAATCAAAGATACAACAATGACTCGCGTTGTTGAAGAACTCATTGACTCGTTAAAAATCCCAGAGATAGGCAATCAGGTCACTGACCCCACTCCCGCGTCTACCGACGGTAAACATAGGTCGGGGGTCGTAACCTGATTGCCCCAAAATTCATCCCACACTGCCCTTCGGGACAGATGTGGGGCTTCTTTTGGTTCAAGCTAAGGAAGTACGTCAGTTCTACGGGCAGGCGCTCTCGGCGCGTAAGATCCACCGGGTGAAAGCACCCGCGTAACGTCTGCACAGGAAATATAATGAATTACGATTTTTCTCTATATCCTCCCGCGTAGTTAATCACGCACATCTGCCTGTATGTGTTGTGAATTCCAAAAGCAACTCCCGTCACCTTAAAAGCAGGGTTAAACATATTTGTTCTATGACCGCGATCCGGTACTCCGTCATCAATAATTAATTGCATGACAATATCCTGTGCTGTATGGGAACCATAGCTAATATTTTCCCCAGCGGTGAGTTTCCAAGTTCCGTAGCGCTTGAGGCGAGTAAAGGGGTCACTCTTATCGCTGCCTTTGTGACCAAGAATGCCTTTGGAACCTTGGTCTTTGACATGATCCCTAGCTGCCAAAGACATTCCTTTGGATGCCGTTAAAGATCCGACTGGACGCACTGATTTAAGAAAGGCGATCGCCTCATCAACCGCTTCGACTCCTTCGTGTGTTTGCAAATAAGTATGACTCGAGATTCTAACTCGGTTGCCTTCAAAGCCTTGTTTATACTTTTCCAAAACAGCAGCATAAGCATTGGGATTTGTTCTCGCCTTATTCATTTCCACAATCACTTGTTTTTCAAGGCGCGAAAGAGTCTTCCCGCGTGGCAACGCATCAGGATTTTCTTCAGGAATGTTAGGTACAGAGGAGTCAAATTCAAACAATGCATCACAGGATGTGGTTAATAGGGCGATGGGGGTAAAGAGCGAAAATACCATCCGACGCATCAACAACCTCATAACTTTAGACCGACCAGTCAATATGTGTTTAGATTCATGATTTTACAACTGGTTTCCAGATGGCTATTTGTTAGCCATAGCTAGTATGGTCAGATAGGTATCGGGGAAATTTTACACGAGTGCGTCAAATGATTGGAGTAAGTGTCATTATGCCCGTTGTGACTATCCTTCGCCCGCCCCAAGAGGTGCCCACGAGGAGAAACATGACCGTCAAGCACCCTGACGATTTAATTGTAGAATATGTGGAACCAATTAAGCTGCCAATAGGTCATCATAGCTAGAGTTGTAAATGCAATTTTACAGTAGAGTGTATTGGGATGATTAGCAGTATTCTCAATAGAAAACTCCCGTTATCATGCATAAGCATTTAACGGGAGATTGCCAACTAATTTCAATTTTTTACCGCGACACACATCAAGGTAACTCGTTCGGGCTGGGAAGAGAGAATAGGAAAGAAACATTTCGCATTCTCTATTGCCGACCCCAAAGAGTCATGTTTAATTACGTCTACTTACTGCTGCAATTGATTTTTCTTCATATCCTGCTGCGTAATTAATCACGCACATGGTTTTGTATTTAGCGTGACTTCCATAAGCAACTCCAGCCACTTTAAAATTGGGGTTAAAGATGTTTTTTCTATGCCCGCGATTCGGCACTCCATCATCGATAAGTAATTGCATGACGATTTCCTGTGCCGTACTAGGACCATAGCTGATATTTTCCCCAGCAGTAGCTTGCCAACTTCCATAGCGGTCGATACGAGTAGATGGGTTACTACCATCGCTGCCTTGGTGACCTGTTGAACCTTTTGATCCATTATCTTTGACATGATCTCTAGCACCTAGAGACATTCCTATAGATGTGGTTAAAGGACTAAGAGGACGAGCTGACTGAAGAAATGCGATCGCTTCATCAACAGCTTTCACACCTTCAAATGTTTGCATGAAGAATTGATTGGAGATTTTGACTCGCTTACCTTGAAAGCGCTGTTTATAGCTTTCCAAGACAGGGATGTATCCCTTGGGATTTGTCCGAACCTTATTCATTTCCATAATTACCTGTTGTTCCAATGAGGACAGGTAAGTTGACGCTGCCGCTGTGGTAGTAGGATTGGCTTTTTGAGCTTCACTAGGGGGGCGTTCCAACGTATTGTTTGCCACAGATGGGCTAGATAGAAATAGCTGAGAACTGCAAGTTGCGATCAGGGCGATAGGGAACAACACACGAAATCCATTGCGACGCATTAATAACCTCACGATTTCTGTTCTATTGAGTTAATGGAGTTGCCTTGGATGCACAGCGTTTTGCTGATGTTAATGACTAGCTCTCGGTTTAATAGAGCAGTTAAACTGAATGTGCGAATCTGTATTCTTTCTAACCTTTTGAACAACATACAGGGAACACTAACCCTAGCGAAATAGACCTTACGAGGGATGACTTGCCATACAGGCATTGCGTACGTATGTTTTTTTATGTTCAAAACAGCACTTATTAACTAGTGAAAATTTATCTAATACGAGTCAATACGTTCTCCATATCCGATAGCTGCAATGCACCGGATAGAGTTTGACCATTCATCACAAAAAAGGGAGTCCCAGAAAGTCCCAATCTCTCGGCAAGCTGTATATCTTTCTCAATTGCAGTGTCGGCGTAAGAGCGATCGCCCTTATCGGTGATGCTTTGGCGATCGCGTTTAAACTTTTCGAGATCCAAATTTAGATTTTCGGCGATATCCAAATACAATGGCTCACCCAGTTCTTTTTGATGGGTAAAGAGTGCGTCTTGGTATTCCCAAAATTTACCTTGTTGCTGTGCTGCCCAAGCAGCTGTAGCGGCTGGCATCGCTTGAGGATGAATAGATGTGAGAGGGAAATGTTTGTAAACCAAAGTGACCTCATCCTTATGCTTTGCCATAAACTGTTTTAGGGTTTTATGCGCCTGGGCACAATAGGGACATTCAAAATCTGAGAATTCTACCAACAAAATCTTGGACTGCGGTGAGCCAGTCGTGGGAGACTCACCAATCACTTCTTCGGGATTGGTTTTCATTTGACGCACAAATGCTTGCTGTGCTTGCTGTATTTGTGCTTGTTGCTTTTGTTGGTACGCTTGTACTGATTCTATGAGGGCTTCCGGGTGTTCCCGGATAACTTGTAAGATTTGCTGTTCTAATTGTGAACTGATGCGATTCGCTGCATCTGCGGGAGGTGCGCAAACCAGCACTAAACACAAGGTGCATAGTGCTGGTACACTACGTAGCCACTGAATATTTTTACTTAGCCAGTAGGAAAATGCACGCATACAGAAACGGATTATGTAGACAATTTCTACCATCTCTTAGTATTCACTGACTTGGGTAGTAGTGATTGGTCGAAATTACGTATCACTTAGAGGTTTTGTATAAACTCTAGTAATACTGTCGTAAGAATTACTCCATACTGTCAGGAAAAAGTGATATAGATATAGATCCCCTGAATTGTGATCTTACGGAATCGGCACTTCTGAGAGATTGATAGATTCATGTGGAAACCTGCTGAAAGTGCCTTGGCGCAACGCTTTGCGCGATCGCACGCGCTAAAGGGCTACAGTATTTCTACTTAATCGTTCAGGTGCATAGATCATATGCAGGCGCGGATCAGCGATCAGCAAGAAATCATGGCATCTTGCTTTAGGGAGAAAACAATTATGCAAGCATTTCAGACAAGATCATAGAGAAGTTGCAATTTTTGCCATAAGCATCTCTAAATCAGGTGCTGGATTTTGTAGAGTCTTTGGCACAGGAAACTTTCACCCCACCCCTTACCCCTCCCCAAGGCATTGGGAGGGGGGGTTTTGGCGTTAGCCAAAGCCGGGGTGGGGTTTCGACTGTATGACAACGAAGTCAGAAGCGCAATAGAAGTAAGCCTTAGTAGGGTGCGTTATGGACGGAACGTCCTAACGCACCGAAAACCTGGGATGGTGCGTTGCGCTACGCGACAACACACCCTACAGAAGGGATAATTTATTTTTTGGTACTCCCTAAGGCTTTTGATTTTCACAAATCAAATAGGATTGCTATAGCTGCTATCTACTCCGGAAAAATCAGAGCAGCAGTTGTTTAAATATGTAACAAGCTCCCAAATGGCTCAAGCGTCGATTCCGTCGTCGTTCGTTAGTATTACGGAGTTATATTAATGAGTGAGTGGCATCGGCAACTCCATCAGCCCTTAATCGGTCAACTTCCTGCATGAGAGCAGATTTTCCAAATTACCTGCAATCTGTGTGTGATACCTACCAGCATTGGTGGAGACTGTACACGCTCACAGATGTGGAAGGGAGTAAAACAGCACAGCGGCAAGAAATGCCGTTGCCGTTTGATTTTGGCTTGACGGTGGAAACTGTGCAGGCGAAGCAGCAGGAGAGAGGCGAGACGCCAGAGAACACAGAACAGAAAACAGAACGCCTGCCAGTGCTGGAAGGAATCAGCAAATATGCTGAGAATCATGTGCTACTGGTAGGAAGACCAGGTTCGGGGAAATCCACAGCGTTAGCGCGGCTGTTGCTGGAAGAGGCACAGAAGGTAAGATCCCCCCTCAATCCCCCCTTAGAAAGGGGGGAAGAGGAATTAGAGTCAAAACCCCCCTTAGAACGCAGGGAAGAAGAGTTACAGTCAAAACCCCCCTTTTCAAGGGGGGTGCCGCAGGCGGGGGGATCTCATTTTGGGAGGTTAGGTAAAATCCCCGTGCTGGTGGAGTTGCGGCAATACAGAACTTCGGTGCTGGATTTGATTCGACAATTCTTGAGGCGGCATAAGTTACGCCTAGAGAGTGGGGACATTGAAACGCTGCTGGATGACGGGCAATTTTTGCTGCTGGTGGATGGGGTGAACGAGTTGCCCAATGAAGATGCACGGCGAGACTTAAAAACCTTTCGGCAGAATTACCCGAACACGTCGATGATTTTCACCACGCGAGATTTGGGCGTAGGTGGCGATTTGGGGATTGAGAAAAAGCTGGAAATGCAGCCGTTGACGGAAGAACAGATGCAGCAGTTTGTCCGCGCCTATTTGCCAGAACAAGGTGAGGAAATGCTGCGGCGGTTGGGTGGAAGGTTGCGGGAGTTTGGACAAACGCCGCTGCTGCTGTGGATGCTGTGTAGCTTATATAAACAAACGGGCAATGTTCCACCGAATCTGGGTTTAGTGTTTCGCTGCTTTGCCCAGAGTTATGACGGCAAAATTAAAGATGATGTCCCGGTTTCCCAGGAGTCGCGCCGTTGGTGGCAGGAGTTATTGCAGCATTTGGCGTTTGAGATGATGCAGCGAGACACGCCTACAGAGTTGCGAGTCACGATTGACAAGCGAGAAGCGGAAGGAATTTTTGAGAAGTTTCTTCAGGGCAAAGTTGATTATCCTCCCAGTCGAGCGAAAGAATGGTTAGAGGATTTGCTCAAGCATCATTTAATCCAAGTTGCTAGTAACGACAAAATAGAGTTTCGCCACCAGTTGCTTCAGGAATACTACGCGGCAGAATGTCTACTTCCACAGCTTCCGAATATTAGTGATGAGAAGTTGAAACGGGATTATCTCAATTATTTGAAGTGGACAGAACCTTTAGCGCTGATGTTGGCGTTGGTGGAGAAAGAAGCGCAGGCGTTGCTGGTGGTGGAGTTAGCCCTAGATGTGGATTTACAGTTAGGGGCAAGGTTGGCAGGGGAGGTAAAGCGGGAGTTTCAGGAAAAAACTGTTGGTTTAATTTTAGAGCGAGATATTCCTGAATTACTCAAGATTGAGTTTTTGGGTATCACGAAATCTGAGTACGGGGTCACTTTTTTAATTCATAGATTACAACATGAAGATTCTTCTGTGCGTTCGAGTGCCGCATATGCATTAGGAAAAATCAAAGATTCCCAGGCATTACCAGCTTTGATTCAAGCTTTGAATGATCAAGATTCTTTTGTGCGTAGGAGTGCCGCAGATGCATTAGGAAGAATTAAAGATTCCCAGGCATTACCAGCTTTGATTCAAGCTTTGAATGATCAAGATTATTATGTGTGTGGGAAAGCTGCAGAAGCATTAGGAAAAATCAAAGATTCCCGGGCAGTACCAGCTTTGATTCAAGCTTTGAATAATCAAGATTATTATGTGCGTACGAGAGTCGCAGAAGCATTAGGAAAAATCAAAGATTCCCAGGTACTACCAGCTTTGATTCAAGCTTTGAATAATCAAGATTATTATGTGCGTAAGAGAGTCGCAGAAGCATTAGGACACATCAAAGATACCCAGGCAGTACAACCATTAATTCAAGCCTTGAAGGATGAAGATTCTTATGTACGTGACAGTGCCGCATATGCATTAGGACAAATCAAAGATTCCCAGGCAGTACCAGCTTTGATTCAAGCTTTGAATGATCAAGATTATTATGTGTGTGGGAGAGCCGCAGATGCATTAGGACAAATCAAAGATTCCCACGCAGTACCAGCTTTGATTCAAGCTTTGAATGATCAAGATTCTTCTGTGCGTTCGAGAGCCGCATTTGCATTAGGACAAATCAAAGATTCCCAGGCAGTACAAGCTTTGATTCAAGCTTTGAATGATCAAGATTCTTCTGTGCGTTCGAGTGCCGCATTTGCATTAGGACAAATCAAAGATTCCCAGGCAGTACAAGCTTTGATTCAAGCTTTGAATGATCAAGATTCTTCTGTGCGTTCGAGTGCCGCATTTGCATTAGGACAAATCAAAGATTCCCAGGCAGTAACAGCTTTGATTCAAGCTTTGAATGATCAAGATTCTTCTGTGCGTTCGAGTGCCGCATCAGCATTAGGACAAATAGGAGATTCTCAGGTAGTACAAGCTTTGATTCAAGCTTTGAATGATCAAGATTCTTCTGTGCGTTCGAGTGCCGCATCAGCATTAGGAGAAATCAAAGATTCCCAGGTAGTACAAGCTTTGATTCAAGCTTTGAATGATCAAGATTCTTCTGTGCGTGGGAGTGCCGCAGATGCATTAGGACAAATCGGAGATTCTGAAATACTTTCTCGGATGTGGGAGTTGCGAACTGGGTTACATTATACACTGTATGCCATTTCAGAAATTCAAGAGCGTTGCAAATTTTATAACCATGAAATTTTTCATTCTCCCCCAGTTGAGGAAGAAACTAAAACTGAATCAGAAATTTCTAAATCGTCAACTTACATCTTTCATCAACCTGTAGGAAACCTCAACACAGGAGATGTCAATATCCACGGTAATCAAATTGGAATTGAGCGCAATCAACTAAATAATAAGGATTAAAACTATGTCAGAAACTTCTAAATACCAAAATAGTTTTCATTTCAATCAAGCTCCTGGCAACGTCAACACAGGAGATGTTACCATCCAAGGTGATCAAGTTGGCATTCAACACAACTACGCGCCAGAACAAAAACAAAATCTGGCGGAAGCAGCGAAAGAGATTCAGCAATTGCTAGATCAACTGTCTCACACTTACCCAACCACCACTGAAAGAGAAAAGCAAGCCGTTGTCAATCAAGCAATAGCTCATATCAAGCGCGACAACCCAACCACCTGGCAGAGGTTACGCAGTGCTACCGAGGCTGCATTAATTGAAGCATTTAAGGAAGTGCTTGATAACCCGTTTGTTAATATCACGGTTGCAGCTGTTGAAGGTTATAGGCACGCTGAGTAAGAGTTTATTTCGTCTTTGAAATGTGTTGGTGAGTCTCAGAATCTCGTGGACGAGTGTTAAAGACTCGACGATGAGTGGTGAAGACTCGGCGATGAGTGATAAAGACTCAGTGATGAGTATAAAAGACTCGGCAACGAGTATCAAAGACTCGTGGATGAGTATAAAAGACTCGGCGATGAGTGGTAAAGACTCGTTCACGAGTGGTGAAGACTCAGCAACGAGTATAAAAGACTGGTTCACGAGTGTTAGAACCTCGGCGATGAGTGTTAAAGACTCGCGAACGAGTAAGTAGGTAGGCGTAATTTTGTAGTAAGGGCTTTAGCCCTTGCCTTGTTCCCAGCCTGTGACTGGGAACACCATTGGCAGGCTCTGCCTGCCTTACTTGCGGCAGAGCCGCCCCAACCGCATTTCCAGGTAGAACCTGGAAACGAGATTTACGAGTAAGTAGGTAGGCGTAAATTTGTAGTAAGGGCTTTAGCCCTTATTCTTACTCTAAGCGCTAAAGCGCTCACTACGAACAAAGACCTATTCCGGCAACCCCTTAACTTGCATCAAATCCAAACCCCGTTCAAATATCTCATCAATCGGCAACATTTGCCCATCAGTCGTCATAAATTTATGGTCTTTCGTTGCCCGAATAGTCGAACCATCTTCTAAACAATACTCAAACACCTCTTGCTGTCCGCGATTATGCCACTGGACAACAGGTTGCGTGTAAACATTCCCGTTACTATCAACAGTATACACAGAGCATTCAATACTCTTTTCCACAATTTCCCCAATCGGCAAAAATCCATATTCCACCGTCAACACTTTCGTGTCATAGCTTAAGCAATATTCGGCAAACTTCACCATTTGCTCGAATAATTCTTCAGCAATTTGTTTTTTCACTCCATTTTTTGCAGCGCCATCTACAAACTTTTCTCGCTGCTTCATCATCTCGTCAACTTTCTTTTTCCCCATTGCACGGCGCAGCAAATCTGCTTGTCCTAGAGAATATCCAGCCATATCTTGAGCAATTTTCATGATTTGCTCTTGATAGACCATAATTCCGTAGGTTTCATTTAATATGGGTTCTAGAATTTGTGTCTCATAGTCAATATTCTCTCGCCCGTGCTTACGGTTAATAAATTTGGGAATAAGCCCCGCATCGAGTGGTCCTGGTCGATAGAGTGCCAAAATAGAGGAAATATCTTCTATATTGGAAGGCTTCAAATCGCGGACGATTTGCCGCATTCCCGAAGATTCTAATTGAAAGATGCCTTCTAATTCACCTGCTTCTAAAAGTTCGTAAGTCTTTTTAACGTCTTTTGGCAAGGTGTTAAATTCGCCTTTAGCTAATATCCTTTGAGCTTTTCTTTCTTGACTCGTTATTTCATAAGGGTCAATTTTAAATCCGTGTTTCTCTTCAATCAAATCAATGGTTCTCTGAATCATGGTTAGATTTTTCAAACCCAGAAAATCCATTTTCAGCAAACCCAGTAATTCTAAGTCTTCCATGAAATACTGAGTAATCACAGAACCGTCGTTATTTTTTTGTAACGGTACAATTTCATCTAATGGATCAGCAGAAATCACCACACCCGCTGCATGCACACCAAAGGTTTTGTTCGTTCCTTCAATACGGATTGCCATGTCAACCCAATGGCGTACCATTGGATCGTTGTCATATTTTTCTTTAAACTCTGGTGCTGGTGTTGCGTCGGAAATCATCACCTTGAGTTTGGTGGGTTTTCCTCGGGAAACGGGAATAAGTTTTGCCATTTTGTCTGAGTCCCCATAGGGAATATTTAACACTCTGGCAACATCTTTTAATACCGCTTTGGAAGTCAAACGGTTAAAGGTAATGATTTGGGCAACTCTTTCTTTACCGTATTTTTCTGTCACATAATCAATGACTTTATCTCGTTGTTCGATACAGAAATCCGTATCAATATCAGGCATGGATTTCCGATCTGGGTTGAGAAATCTTTCAAAGAGTAGCCCATGATGCACGGGGTCAATGTTAGTAATTCCCATTGTATAAGCAACTAATGACCCCGCAGCCGAACCGCGACCTGGTCCAACCGGAATATTATTATCTCTCGCAAATTTGATGTAGTCCCACACAACTAAAAAGTATGTGGAAAAACCCATCTTCTGAATCATTGTGAGTTCATATTCCAGCCTTTCTTTATAGACTGTGTCAACTTCATTTCTCGATTTGCGATTTAATTTTTGTAAGAGTCCTTGCCAAGCAACTTCTTCGACATAAGTGTCGGCAGTGTGACCTGATGGAATGGGATAATTGGGAAGGCGAGGCGTATCCAGAATTTGGTAGGGCTCAACTTTCTCTGCAACTTCGACTGTGGTTGTCACTGCTTCTTCAATGACATCATTTGGCAAATGGTCACGAAATAGCAGCTTCATTTCTTCAGCGGATTTGAGATATTCTGTACCGCTGTAACGCATTCGCTTATCTTCAGAAATCAATTTCCCAGTTTGAATGCACAGCAAAGCATCGTGTGCTTCAACATCGTAACAAGAAATAAAATGGGAATCGTTAGTGGCGACAATTTTAATATCTAGCTCCCGCGCAATTTTGACAATTTCTACATTGACAATTCGGTCTTCTTGGGAGCCGTGGTCTTGAATTTCTAAATAATAATCTTCACCAAAGGTTTCTTTATACCACCGGGCAACTTTACGTGCAGCCTCTAGTTTGCCGCTGAGAATTGCTTGGGGAATTTCCCCACCTAAACAAGCACTCGTTACAATTAAGCCTTCATGATATTCTTTTAATAAATCTTTGTTGATGCAAGGACGGGAAAAAATTCCTTTACCCTGGACACCTTGAAGGTTGGAAAGTGTTGTTAGTTTAACTAAATTTTTGTATCCTTTTGTATTTTTAGCTAAAACAACTTGATGATAGCGGGGACGGCGTTCTTGTTTCGTGATATCGCCGTTGATGATATACATCTCGTTGCCAATAATTGGCTTGATATTTTTATTGCGACAGATTTTAATCAGTTCGATCGCACCATACATGACACCATGATCTGTGAGGGCTATTGCTTTAATTCCCAGTTCGATGGCGCAATCGACTAAATCTGGCAGCTGACTTGCTCCATCAAGCAGACTGTAGTCACTGTGAATATGCAAAGGGACGAAGGACATATGCGTCTCCAACTAGCAGTCAAAAGTAGAAGCGTTTACCAGAGTAACGCAGTTTGCCGCCGCGTGCGATTATCTTATCCGGAATCTTTAATCTCCAAAGTGATGCTTTAATAATCGCATTGCGAACTGAGCGTCTTGCATGAACGAAACAGACAGCATCGACAAGCCTGAAACTAAACCTCGCCCTTGGTGGCAAAGAATTCCGCTGACTTTACAAATTGTCATCGCGCTGATTCTGGCGATCGCATTGGGTGTTGCATTGGGTGCAGGAAACCCTAGCCCAGCGAATAAAGCCTTCATAGAGACTTTAGCAATTCCGGCTGAATTGGTGCTAAAAGCTCTCCGCGCCCTAGCGACGCCGCTGATATTGATGGCAGTATTACATACTTTTATGACAACCAACATCCCCGGTACAGCAGGACGGCGTTTAGCGGTGCTACTGTTTACTAACACGACAGTCGCGATTGTGATTGGGCTTTTCGTGGCAAACGTCTTGCGCCCTGGGACTTGGGGAAATTTGGCTGCTCGTAAAATTTGGTTCTTGGGTTAACCCATTAAACTTTCTGCGTGGCGGTACTGATGCCTTTTTAACAGCTTTCTCAACTGATTCCTCAGTGGCGACGATGCCCGTTACCTTTGAGGTTTTACAGACAAAAATTGGCTTACGGGAATCTTCTGCTTCTTTGGGAGCGTTAGTTGGCTCAAATTTCAATAATGATGGGACTGCGCTTTATGAGGCGATGTCTGCGCTGTTTATCTCCCAGGTGATTGGACAAAATTTGAGTATCGGGCAGCAGTTCGTTGTCATCCTCACGTCCATTTTTGCATCCGTGGGTGCAGCAGGTATCCCAGAAGCAGGGTTGGTGACGATGACACTGGTGTTCAGTTCCGTTGGCTTGCCCACACAGTATATTGCTTTGTTAATAACAGTGGATTGGTTTTTGGATCGCTGCCGCACTGTGATCAATGTTATGGGAGATATGACTGTCAGTGCCTTACTCGATGGCAAAAAGCCCCGTTCTGTTGATAATACGTAATTCATAATATGCCCTATGCCTGCGGTGTCGCTAGGCTTACGGGCACGCACTCGCGTTCGTAATTCGTAATTAGATCTGAAAATAATTACGAATTACGAATTATTAATCACGAATTCTGTTGTGGTCCTTTTGCGTCACACACCTTAGCCCAGCACCGTTCTAAAAGTTCCATTCTATGTAGATGCGCGAACCGACGCGGGCTTAAAACCAGCTTTGTTTTCTCACCGAAGACGGGTTGGTTCAGATACTGCCAAAAAGGAAATTTAATTTTGCTGTTTTCTGGAGTCATACAAACAGGACAATAGGATAGAACGGTTGATTCAGTAGTATCTTGTATAAAAATACAACAAATACTGAATCCTGAGTTAAAGGTTACATAATACTTATTCGACTGTCCTTGTGACAAACACGGAAGATTTCCAACTTTTGGACGATGTCAACAGCAGCTTTGTACTTATACTTCTGACCAGATATATAAAATCTAGTGATGACTCCACACACTTCCCTTATGTCTGACGGCACGCTGCGCGAACTGGGTAGGTGTGGGCTTCTAGAAGAAGCGCGTCATTCGCACCGCAGTTTCTCCCGGAGGGTTTCCCTCCGGGAGAACTGCTCGCTGCCTCACCCCTATGCGTCTACGTTCAAAAAATAATTCTCACAACTCAAATAGAATTGCCAAGAGTCAAAAGTAACTTTTGACTCTTGGCAATCCTTATAAGAAAGTAGGCAATCTACCAAGCGTTAAAGGTTAATAATGATTGCCCGTTTTGCGATGGTGAATGGCTGTTACGGCATCGGCTTTGAGTAATTTGCCGTTGTCAACAGTTGCATACACTACCCAATGGTCTCCACATTCCAGGCGTTTGTTGACAGAACATTCAAGATATGCTGAAGCGTCAGTGAGGACGGTGCAGCCGTTATCCGCAACATCTGTAGGAAAACTTGCAAATCTCTCTTCTCCAGGAGCAAAAGATTTACGGAAGTGTTTCATGTATTCCTGTTGATTGCCTTCAGGCAGAATATTTAAAACAAACTTACCGCCTGGATACATCAGGGTATCAATTGCCCGGTCTTTGGCAATAGCAACGGTAATACCGGGTGGGTTAAACGTGGCTTGAGAAATCCAAGACCCCATCATTCCAGTAGAGACTTCTCCAAGCTTTGCCGTCACGACGCAAACTGATCCGACAATCCGACCGACAGCTTGTTCAACAGGAGTAGCTGCTGGTTGAGCCAAACGTAGTTTTTTAGCTTTTCTTAGGGTTTGAGCAAAGTCTGTACCCGTTTCTTCACACTGCTTGAGAAGGACATCTGAGGGTTTAAACTTCACTTTCATACTGTCAAACCCAAACCGATATCCCGCATCCCGGAGTTTGCCTTCGATTAAGTCAAAAGCTTCGCCACTCCATCCGTAGGAACCAAACACTCCAGCGAGTTTGCTGTTGTCACTAATCGATAATACAATACCCAAAGCAGTGTGAATCGGAGTCGGCGCATTACCACCAATGGTGGGAGAACCGATGATAAAACCATCAGCTTTTTCTACGGCTGCCTTGATTTCTTCAGGTTGAGCAAATTCGCAGTTGATAGATTCTACAGCCACTCCTCCTTTGGTTAAACCAAGGGCGATCGCCTGCGCCAGAGTTGCTGTATTTCCATAAGCTGAAGCGTAAAGTAGGGCAACGGTAATCTCGCGCTCGGTTTGAGAACGGCTCCATTGCTGATAAGCTTGGGTTAGTTCCACCAAGCCGTATCGTACTACTGGACCGTGAAGGTTACCATACATTCTCACTTGCAGTTCTGATATTTTCTCGAGAGCTGCTTGTACGTGAGTTGCATGAGGAGCCATCAAGCAATCGAAGTAGTAACGCTGGTCTTCCTTGAGAGCGCCCCAGTCTTCATCAAAGACTTCTTCACCACAGATATGGGCACCGAATAGCTTATTGCTGTACAATATCTGGGTTTGCTGGTCGTAGGTACAAAGACCTGCGGGCCAACGAGGACTGGGAATGGGAATGCATCGCAACACATGACCCTTACCTAAATCCAGAGTTTCTTTCCCCCGCATCACCATGATGTTCAATTTGTGGTTGGGGAAAGTCGCACGCAAATTGGCAGCACCAGGAAGCGAACAGACAAAGGTCAGCTGTGGGGCAAGTTCTAACAAAGCTTTGAGGGTTGCCACTCGGTTGGGATTAAAGTGACCCAATATCACATAATCTAACTTTTTCAAGTCTAGAGACTGCTGGAGTGCCTCTATAAAAATTTGCGTGAAAGTTTCTGGAGGTGGGTCAATAATTGCAGTTTTATCACCTTCGATGAAATAGCAATTCGAGGTGGTACCCTTTGCCAGCGCGTATTCAATTTCAAACCGTAAACGCGTCCAACTGCGTGCCCTGAGTACTGTGGTGTTTGTAGCGATCGCTAGAACTTGTACATCGCGCGGATTCGGATTGCTCATGGTTATCGAGTGAGGGAGGTTCTGAGATAGGTGATGAGATGATGGGGATATAGAGGACGCCGGGACACGGGGACACGGGGACACGGGGACACGGGGACGCGGGGAAATTATTTGTCTCCGTGTCTCCTATTCTCCGTGTCTCCGCGTCGAGTCTTAGTAGTAGTTGCCTACTTTGCGATGGCGAACAGCTGTGATTCCATCGGGTTTGGAGACTCGACCGTCTTGAACTGTGCAGTATACGAGCCAGTGGTCACTGCATTCGATGCTGTTCACAACTTCGCATTCCATGTAGGCGAGAGCATCTGTGAGAATGGGGCAACCGTTTTTAGCTGTTTGGGTTTTCACTCCGGCGAATCTATCACCACCGGGTTGCAAACGCTTGAGGAACTGTTTCTTTAATTCTTGATAATTTCCTTCTTCCAAAACGTTAAGGACGAACTTATCACCCACTTGCATCAAGGAATCAATCGCACGGTCTTTGGCAACAGCAACTGTAAATCCTAAAGGTTGTATGCTGGCTTGAGCAACCCAGGAAGCGAGCATTGCACCTTGGGCATCAGCCTTTTTGCTGGTGATAATGTACAATCCGTTGCTAATTCGACCCAACGCTTTTTCTAAGTTGGCATCAATAGACTTGATTTGCTTGATGTTGCGTTCGCGGACGAGCAATTGTCCCAAGTCTGTACCTGCTTCTTCACACAGTTGGTGTGTGGCTTTGGTAGGAGTTTCTTTAATCCGGATGGCTGGGAAGGCTTCTTTGATGCCAAGTTCGAGAAATTTTCTCCGCAGTGGATCAATGGGTTCATCATCGCCACCGTAGCATTCAAACAATCCGATGACTTGCTTGCTCTTGGCAACAGCCAGTAGTGAACTGATGGCAGCATGAGCTGCGGCGTTAGCGCTTGGGGGCATACCAATAATGATGCCAGCTGCCCTACCTGCGAGTTCTTGAATCTCTTGGATCTCAGCGGAGGTCAGATCGATCATTTCGACGCCAACCTCAGTTTTCTGGACTCCATGAGCAATTGCTTGGGCAAGACGCTCACTGTGTCCATAGCCGGAGACATAGAACAACGCAACGATTGTTTCTGCCTTGGCTTGTTTTTGGCTCCAACCTTGATAGCACTCCCTAAGGACATCAAGATGATGATATAATAAGGGTCCGTGTCCGTTGGCGATGATTCTAATTTTGCCAAGGTCGCCCATTTTCTTCATCGCATTGAGCAAGGAACGGGAATTGGGACCCATCAAGCAATCGTAGTAGAATCGAAAATCTGGTTCAATCGCCTCTAGGTTGACGTCAAAGGTATCATCACTGCAATAGTGCATCCCAAAGGCGTCACAAGTGAAGAGAGTTTGGGTTTTGTGGTCGTAGCTGAATATTGTATCGGGCCAGTGCAGGTTAGGCGCACTCACGAATTCTATTTCGTGTCCTTGACCTAAATCTATGCGATCGCCACTTTTGACAATCCGCTTAGAAAATGGATCATGTACCAGGTTTTCCAGGAACTGGAGTGCGACTTTTGACGCTAAGACGGTAGCTCTGGGAGCTAACTGGAGAACGTCTTCAACTAAGCCGCTGTGATCTGGCTCTGTGTGGCTAACAATAATGTAATCAATCGCCTTCGGGTTGATCAGGCTTTTGAGCGTTTCTAAATATTGGTCCCGAAACTTGGTGTGAGAGGTGTCAACAAGAACTGTCCTGTCACCCCGGATGAGATATGAGTTGTATGTTGTACCGTTTTGTAATCCGAATTCTATATCAAAGCGATCGCGGTCCCAATCTAGACAGCGAATTGCTGTTGTGTTAGGAGCTATTTCGACCGTTTGTATAGTGAGCCGTTTTTGGACGTTCTCTGCAAGCGCTACCATTCGTCGTCTCCAAGCACAAATTTTCAGTCTTCTTTTCTGCCTCTATTTTGGTCATAATTAGTTTTGTAAAGTTGTCACAAATTTTATTTTTTATAAAATTCAAGATGTAGTTATAATTACTATTTATTGGCTTATTTTTTTACTTAAAAATTGTTATTTATGGTCTGGAAAAGGAGACGTAATTATATCATTTTTTTTTCATGATTTGGCTGAAAAATTTTACTTAAGAATTGTTGGCAAAATGATATTTATGTCAACTAATTTGTAGCAAAAGACATAAATTTTGTAACCGTTGTGTTTAATTAGCCCGACGCCTGCGGTTAAAAGCGTAGGCTAATAGTTGAAGCCCACTAAAGTGAGGTGAAAATATAGTTACGCGAAATATTTTAGATCCCCCTAAATCCCCCTTGGAGATCCCCCTCCCGTCCCCCTTAAAAAGGGGGAAGCCAGAAGATGCTGCGCTTTGGATATCACGGGGGACTTTGAAAGGCTTTTTGCCCCCCAACTTATCGGGGGTTGGGGGGAACTGCTTCAAATTTTGGTGTTATTAGCAACTTTCTAAACATCCTCTAAGGTAGAGTGCAGCAATTTCGCTCTTAAGCTGTCACGCTATAAGGGAGTAGCAAAAAATAAATTATCCATTATGTTATGTAGGGTGGGTTAGGCGCACGACAGTTGAGGTTTTACATTCAGGACTTGCATTGCGCCGTAACCCACCATTGTTTCGGTGGATTACTACAAATTGGAGATTTTTTTAATTGGAAGTCCCTAAGAATGTATACTGTTAGCAGTTAGGCGTCTTGCCAGCACTGGTTTTCTTAATGCCGTACCTTATGAATGCGTGAATTGCTTACTACCTTTGTCCCGAAAAACTAGTAGATGCTGCGTTATAAGTAATACAGAAGAATCTACTATTAGATGATTTATGGAACCAGTCACTCTGACAGCAGCTGCGATCGCCACTTTAGCATTTAGTAAAGCCATAGAAAAAACCGCAGAAAACCTGACAGCAAGCGTATTAAACAAGTTAAACAATCTCCGCGAAAAAATTTGGCAGAGGTTCAAGGGTAATCAGAAATTAGAACAGACGCTGGCGAAAGCACAGAAAGAAGGCTCAAAGGCAGATGTTGATTTAATCACTGCTTACTTACAAGTCGCAATGGACACAGATGCAAAATTTGCCCAAGACATTCAACAGCTTGCCCAAGAAATTAACCAAGAAATTAATATAGATAAAATTGAAGGACGCAATGTCCAGAATGTTTACGGCGGCGAAGCTTTTCAATCTAATGATGCTAATGCTCCCACCTTTCAAGGCGGCACTAGTCACAACATTACCTTTAACTACAATACTCCCCCTTCTTGACTACAGTCGCCCGACGCGGAGAATCGGGTAAAGTCAACTCCCATCAACTGGCGCGAAGTCTGCCAAAACAAATTTCAACAGCAACTCGATGTTAATCGTCAACGACGGTTAGCAACAGCAAGGGGATTTGAACTCGATATTTATGTCCCTTTAGGACTTGTTGAACGCAAACAACAGCCTCGCCGCAGTGAGGATATCTCACCTGAAAAGGGAATGGTTGCGTATCAACTGACTGAGGAAGTTGTCAAGACGACTTATGAGCATGAAAAATTTCTCACAGAGGTGATTGGGGATGCTTCCAACACCAAAAGCAAGAATATAGCCATTATCGGAGAACCAGGAGCGGGAAAGTCTACCTTGCTGGAAGAGATTGGCAAGTATTTAATCAAACATGACGGCTTGCCGATTTATATTCCTTTGAGCAATTTGTCGGGGGACACGCTGAAAGAATACCTGCTGAAACGTTGGCTGGAAAATCCAATAACACCAAACCAACTGCAAGAATTGTTGCAGCAACAGCGGGTGTACTTTCTGCTGGATGGTTTGGATGAGATGCAAGCTGCATCTTCTGTTGAGGCTTTAAATAAGATTAGCCAAGACATTAACAAACTTGCAGCGGCGCGAGTTGTGTTAACTTGTCGGCTGAATGTCTGGGATGCTAGCACTAAAAATCTGCTTGAATTCCAGAATTTCAAAACTCAGGAGTTTAGCAGCGAGCAAGTACGGGATTTTATTCTAGCTTGGTTCCAACGCGCTAAGCAAGAGGACAAGAGAACAGAGGGACAAGGGGAACAGCTATGGCAAAAGCTGAATGAATCCGGAAGAGAACGCTTGCTTGACTTGGTAAAAAACCCCCTGAGATTAGCTTTGATGTGTCAAGTCTGGGACACGACTAAGGATTTACCACAAACTCAAGCTGCACTTTACAAGCGATTTACACTATACCACTATGAATGGAAACAAGCTGAATTTCCAACAACGCTCGCGGAACAGAATGAGTTGAATGCAGCTTTAGGAAAGTTGGCGCGGGAGGCTATTGCTTCTGGAAAAACCCGATTTCGCATTGGACAGAACTTTGCTTACCGGGTGATGGGAGAGAATCTCTTTAATCGTGCTTGTCGTTTAGGGTGGCTGAATCAGGTAGATCGAGATAAACAAACAGAAGAACCGTTTTATGCTTTCTACCATGCCACGTTTCAGGAATATTTTGCAGCGCTAGCAATTGATAATTGGGGCTTTTTCTTACCTCGCGAACACAAAAATAAACCTGTAAAAGATAAAGATATAGGTAAACCCAAGCCATATCGCATTTTTGAGCCGCAATGGAAAGAGGTAATTTTGCTGTGGCTGGGGCGAGAGAATTTGGAAAGGGAGAAGAAAGAAGAGTTTATAAAAGCTTTAGTAGAGTTTAACGACGGGTGCGGACACTTTTACAAATATCGAGCCTATTTTTTAGCCGCAGCAGGAATTGCTGAGTTTAGAGAATGTTCCAAAGCTGATGAAGTTATAGCGCAAATTGTGAAGTGGGGTTTTGGTTACTTTAATACGAGCAAAAAGCAGTGGGAGACATTTCCAGATCCAATTGAAGAAGCAGCAAAGACAGCACTGCAACAGACGCATCGCACAAAAATCATTGCAGCTTTGGTAAACTTAATCGATGACAACACCTCAGAATCTGAATTAACCCGTTGGCTAGCGGCAGATAGCTTAGAGAAAATAGATCCTGGCAACGAAACTGCGATTAATGCTTTGCTCAACTTAATCGTCACCTCACAGGATGAATCCGCCCCTAGGCTAGCAGCACATACCTTAGGGAAAATAGCTGTTGGCAACGAAACTGCGATCACTGCTTTGCTAATCTTAATCGCTACCTCAGAGTCTGAATTAACCCGTAGTTTAGCGGCAGATAGCTTAGGGAAAATAGCTGTTGGCAACGAAACTACAATCGCTGCTTTGGTAAACTTAATCGCCACCTCACAGGATAAAGGCACCCGTTGGCTAGCGGCAGAAAGCTTAGGGAAAATAGATCCTGGCAACGAAACTGCGATCGCTGCTTTGGTAAACTTCATCGACACCTCACAGGATCAAGGCACCCGTTGGCTAGCGACAGATAGCTTAGGGAAAATAGCTGTTGGCAATGAAACTGCGATCGCTGCTTTGGTAAACTTAATCGCCACCTCACAGGATCAAGGCACCCGTTGGCTAGCGGCAGATAGCTTAGGGAAAATAGATCCTGGCAACGAAACTGCGATCGCTGCTTTGGTAAACTTCATCGCCACCTCACAGGATGAATTCACCCGTTGGCTAGCGGCAGAAAGCTTAGGGAAAATAGATCCTGGCAACGAAACTGCGATCGCTGCTTTGGTAAACTTCATCGACAGTTCTCAGGATGAACACACCCGTAGTCGAGCGGTACAGAGCTTAAGGCAAATAGATCCTGGCAACGAAACTGCGATCGCTGCTTTGGTAAACTTCATCGGCACCTCACAGGATCAAGGCACCCGTTGGCTAGCGGCAGAAAGCTTAGGGAAAATAGATCCTGGCAACGAAACTGCGATCGCTGCTTTGGTAAACTTCATCGCCACCTCACAGGATGAATTCACCCGTAGGCAAGCGGCAGAAAGCTTAGGGCAAATAGATCCTGGCAATGAAACTGCGATAGATGCTTTGGTAAACTTAATCGCCCACTCTCAGGATAAAGACACCCGTCGGCAGGCGGCAGATAGCTTAGGGCAAATAGCTGTTGGCAACGAAACTGCGATAGATGCTTTGGTAAACTTAATCGCCCACTCTCAGGATGAATCCACCCGTAGGCAAGTGGCATATAGCTTAGAAAAGATTTTGCCAGCAGATCAGATGGCGAAAGTTGTCATTGACTTAAGGGATAACTCCAAACCAAACGAAGAGCGTTACAGAGTTATCTGGCATTGCGCCCAAAATATGTCCTACCCAGCCTTTTATCAAGCTTGGCATCATCAATCGTACATGAAATTAACAATGAGATTTGCTCAATATCGTTGGTGGCAAATTGCTTTGTGCTTGTTCTTGGGGCTATCAATCTTTGCTTTAGTTCGCTTCATAGTTTCATATAGCGTGAATAATCCTACACATATCCAGCGACAGCACTAAGTAAATTTTCATCCTTGAGGCTGGAAGTCTGGGGCTAAAATTAAGAAGTCGAAAAGATAGGCGATCGAAATAGCGAGTTGCTAATGACTTATCCGGATGGCTGTGAAGGTAAACGGAAAACCACTGGAACTATTGCCCTACCATCAATCACTTTTCCATAAATCATTTGGCAATACGTTCAATTGCGCCACCAAAGCTTACAGCAACGTCATAACCAATCCGTATAGTAAACAATCTAGCGTTTGGTTTTTGGTGTTTTAACTTTAACGCTGTCTCTACACCGGTTGGATCGATTCCATATTCGCCAGTCTCTGCATCAATCACAATCATCTTACCAAGATTATCGCCATACTCAACATATTGACGAATATCGTTTTCGTAAAACTGTTTGGCTCTTAGAGCAACTTCTTCCACACTCCAGAAAATAGATTGCATAACAATTACACCTACTTTTTGTCCTTTAATCATTGTATAATTGTCAACTTTTGCCTTCAGCAGGGGCGATGGGGCAAGGAACACTACCTTTGGGCGATCGCATACCGGCGGCTTCCGCATCGCCTTGCTAAAATACTTCGATATTACCTGCTATTGTCAGTTGGTACTCAGCAACTGCTTGGCAAAATTCTAAAAGTTGTTCTTCTTGAAAATCTCTCTTGGCGAAGTTAGCCATTACACTGACAAACTGAACATTTCCTAAGATATAGCCAAGTGAAGAGTCTATCCTGTCTAAACTAGCCGTCCTTGGATGTAGCTGATGACTGTCCCAATGAGCGGTTGTCTCAGGATTATCTAACTTCCATCCAGTATAAGGGCATTTTCCATCCTGCTTTTCCCAAAGTTCTTTTAAATATTCCAGTGTTATAGTGCATTCCCGTCCATGAGTTTTTACTCGTCTTCGTGCTAATTTAAAATGCTGGCGAAATGGCGAATATTCATCTCGACGAGTTCCTAAAAATAAATTTGTAGAGACGCTGGTTATTAGATCTCTACTAATATTTTCTATAGAGAGCTTTCTATATTGATATACATCATGACAAAAATTGATTAAATCTTCTTCCGCGAAAGCCATTTTTGCATAATTAGCAATTACGGCAACAAATTGTATGTTATCTAGTGTGTACCCTTTAGACGAATCTATGCGATCCACACTAGCTCTGTTAATGATTAAAGTTGTACTCTCATAATCAGTGGTGCAAGATAAAAGCACTAACTTCCAGCCTGTATAAGGACAAATACCGTTTTGTTTTTCCCATAATAGTTTCAAGTCTGCTAAGGTAACGTCACATTCTTGTTTTCTTCGTTTTGCAGACTTTTTCATCACTCTTAGATGATATCTAAATGGTGAAAAATCATCTTTTCTAATAATGTCTCTTAAGTGGGTAGTATCTCTATTTACCCTACCTTTAAAATTACTGAGTCCTCTGTATTGCGCGTGGCACTTCAAGGAACAAAAATGCGGTCTTCCTAATTTTTGACTTCTATTAAACTCATTCTGTCTCTTGGTAAATTCCTTGCTACAAGCAAGGTTTTGACAAACAACAACTACTTTTGAAGCGCCCATAAAAAACAAAATCCGCCATTACATAAGATTGTAAGGCGGATTTGTGACTATTGTTTAGTGGATCCGAGCAGAGTCGAACTGCTGTCCAGACTGGGTATTGACCCCCCACTCGTTCACAGGTTTAGCCTTTCTTACCCTCAAGGCGGGGAACGTTCATTATCCCGAACGGTAGGATGCTCTGGTTAAGTCTTAGCTAGCAAGCCAACCAGAGACACTTGCTAGAGCATCCGTTGGGGGTTGGTCTCTAGCCCTTAACGGAGTCAAACTAGAGACGCTCGAATCTGTTAGAGATTGTTAGGCAGCTGCTAGAGCTTGCTTACGAGCAAAAGGTACGATGTTGTTCGCATTTACTTTTTTTTTGAGCCTTTGATTTCCGAGAGACGACTCACTCTCGACCTGAATCACAGAGTAGCTTTCGCCAACCTGTCGAAACCGTTACGGACCCATGTGCTTTATCTATACTACGATTATAGTACGCTATTTTCAAATGTGCCACTTACGATTTTAAATTTTAGAGATTGGATTGGTAGTTTTGGTTCATGCCAGTACTGCGGAGAAACACAAGGTGTCTTTGTGGGAACTTGGTTGTTGACCATCAATGTAGTTGGCGCATAGGGTGATGTCTTTGTAACCGTTTTCCTGCAAACACATGATAAATTCATCTCGCCCAAACCAGTGCAGAGGAAGCCACTGTAACTCTGTGGCAATAAGTTCTCCGTTTTTCCACTTTTCGTAGCGAATCACGCTCATGTTGAGTTGATTGAGCCAGTCTATGCGAGAAGTGATTTGCATGAGAATTGTTGAACCATCCGGACATTCAATGGGCGATCGCTGCTTCACAATGTTCTCAGTCTTAAAGTCTTCGATGGGCAATTCCAAATCGATGAAGATTCGACCTTCTGGTTCAAGGTATCGTGCAAAAGCTTGCAAGGCGGCGACAGCAGCATTTCGCTTCTCTAACAACATAAACGAACCGAAGGACACGACGATCGCCTTGAATTTGCCGCTTAGCTCAAGATTTTCTACAAAACCATGATGGAGAACTGATTTCAACCCCCTTTGCGCACAGTGCTGACGGCAACAAGCAAGCATATCTTCTGAGGAATCGATGCCCTCAACGTTCAAATCAGCTTCTAGCAGGGGGATGAGTAGCCGTCCGGTGCCAACCATCGCCTCAAGAATTCTGCCACCAATTTTGGAAAGATGTTTGATGTAGTATGGAACGTCAGGATATTCTCCACCGATAGGCTTTGTAATGTCATAAACCTCGGTACACAGCGGTCCATATGCTGTCAGTGCCATCATCTGCCTCCGTTGGTGAAAAAGCCCCAAAAACTAAAAATAGCTAATTGCTATCAAAACAACTAGCAATTAGCTATTTTTATTTGCTATGAGCAATTTCCTAACGTTGTGCTTCGGCACCGCCGACAACTTCTAGGATTTGCTGGGTAATTGCGGCTTGGCGCGCTTTGTTGTAAGACAGCGTTAGGGAACCAATCAGATCTTTGGCGTTGTCGCTGGCATTGCTCATTGCTGTCATCCGCGCTGCGAGTTCGCTTGCGGCTGATTCTTGTAGCGCCCGTAAGAGCTGGTTACTCAGATACAGAGGTAATAATGAATCGAGAATCTGTACTGGATCTTGCTCGAAAATCATGTCGCGGGGCAAAGCACGGACTTGGGTAGCCACTTTCTCCCGTGTCACTTCAAATTGACCGCCGCGAGTTGTTAAGCGGAAGACTTCGTCATCCTGTGCTTCTAGACCTTGGCGGTCAAGGGGAAGCAGGGTTTGCACCACGGGACGAGAACTCACTAAGGAGACGAACTTGGTGTAGACGAGCTCAATCCGGTCTACGCTTTCTGATAGGAACAAAGAAAGCAGTTGGTCTGCAATGTTGGAGGCTTCAGCAGCGGTGGGAATTTGCTCTAAGCCAGTGAAGGTGGCGTCTATTGGCTGTTCGCGACGTTGGAAGTACTGACCGGCTTTGCGTCCTACGATGACAAATTTGTAGTCAAAACCTTCTGCCTTGAGTTCTTTGGTGCGATTTTCGGCACGCTTGATAATGTTGTTGTTGTAGCCGCCGCATAGACCGCGATCGCCTGAAATCACCAACAGCCCCACTGTCCTGACTTCCCGCTTTTTCAACAAAGGCAGGTCTACATCTTCAAACCGCAGACGGGTTTGCAAACCATACAGCACTGAAGCCAAGCGGTCAGCAAAAGGACGGGTAGCAATCACCTGTTCTTGGGCACGACGTACCCGCGCTGCTGCTACCAGCCGCATGGCTTCTGTAATTTTTTGGGTATTTTTTACTGATTGAATGCGATCGCGTATTGCTTTTAAGTTAGCCATAATTTTTTAGAAGAATTCAGAATTCAGAATTCAGGAGGAGGCAGTGCGGTCTTGGGGTCTCCCCAAGTGAAGCAACTGCCGTTTAGGAGGAAGCTATTTTCTGACTTCTAACTCCTAACTCCTGTCTTATACTGTTGCCAAGAAGGTTTTATATTCACAATTGCGAAGTCAACAGAGAAATAACATCTTTTTGCTGACTCCTGACTCCTGAACGGCAGTCGCTGTCAGTTCGGGAAACCGTTCGGAGTTCGGCTGAGCTCACCGTCGAAGCCTCACGGCGAAGCCCTCGTGCATAGCGCTGCCTCCTCGTGATTTACACTGTTGCTAAGAAGGTCTTCTTGTATTCGTTGATTGCTTCCTTCAAAGCTGATTCTTCGTCGTCGCCCAGTACTTTCTTGCTTTGTACTGCTTCAGTGTACTGAGGTTTGCTGGTCTTTAAGTACTCGCGCAGCCCTTGGGTAAAAGCAGTGACTTTATCTACTGGGACCTCATCCAAATACCCGTTGATACCAGCGTACAGAAGAGCCACTTGCTCATATACGGATAGCGGCGCGTTTTGTGGCTGTTTCAAGAGTTCGCGCAAGCGCTGACCTCGTGCCAACTGGTCTTGAGTTGTTTTATCTAGGTCAGAAGCAAATTGCGAGAATGCTTGTAATTCGTCAAACTGCGCCAATTCTAGCTTCAACTTACCAGCAACTTTCTTCATTGCCTTGGTTTGAGCAGCAGAACCTACCCGCGACACGGAAATACCGGGGTTAATAGCGGGACGGACACCAGAGTTGAACAGGTCGGAAGACAGGAAGATCTGACCGTCAGTAATCGAAATCACGTTGGTGGGAATGTAAGCAGACACGTCACCTGCTTGAGTTTCAATGATTGGCAGGGCGGTCATGCTACCTGCACCCAATTCGTCACTCAGCTTAGCGGCACGTTCCAACAAGCGGGAGTGGATGTAGAACACATCTCCAGGATAAGCTTCCCGTCCGGGCGGACGACGCAGCAGCAAGGACATTTGACGATAAGCTTGAGCTTGCTTGGAAAGGTCATCGTAGATCACCAGGGTCGCCTTACCCTTGTACATGAAGTACTCAGCAATCGAAGCACCTGTATAAGGAGCCAAGAATTGCAGGGTGGCTGGGTCACTGGCGTTGGCGGCGACGATTACTGTGTAGTCCAGCGCACCTTTTTCTTGTAATGTCTGCGCAACGTTAGCCACAGTGGAAGCTTTTTGACCGATCGCAACGTAGACACAGATCACGTCTTCAGATTTTTGATTGATGATTGTGTCAATGGCGATCGCCGTTTTTCCGGTTTGACGGTCACCGATAATCAATTCCCGTTGTCCGCGACCGACGGGAATCATCGCGTCGATAGCTGTGATACCAGTTTGCAGTGGTTCGTGTACAGAGCGACGAGCCACAATACCTGGTGCTGGAGATTCAATCAAACGAGTTTCTGTGGTCTTAATGTCTCCCTTGCCATCAATTGGACGACCCAAACCATCTACAACTCGTCCAACCAAGGCTTCTCCCACAGGTACTTCAGCAATTCTGCCAGTGGCGGTTACGGAGCTACCTTCTTGAATCTCACGACCTTCGCCCATCAGCACCGCACCCACGTTGTCTTCTTCCAAGTTCTGGGCGATGCCAATTGTGCCGTCTTCAAATTCTAATAGCTCACCAGCCATAGCCTTGTCTAGACCATAGATACGAGCAATACCGTCACCTACTTGCAGAACGGTACCAACGTTAGCCACTTTGACTTGTTGGTCGTATTGTTCTATCTGTTGCTGAATAATGTTGCTGATTTCGTCGGGTCTAATGCTAATTGCCATTTGTCTATCTTCTTTTATTGCGAGACGGAACGAGGATGGAATTATGAATGATGAATGCCAGCGAGCATCCATCATCCATCATAAACAATTGATAATTTTTCTAAGCGCCACTTAAACGCAAAGAGATGCGGCGCAGTTGACCCCGTAAACTGGCGTCAATAACTTGAGAGCCTACTCTAATGATGACACCACCAATTAACTCGCGATCAATTTTGGTATCTAATTCCACCTCGCGAGCATTCGTCAGTGCGATCACCCGATCTTTTACAGCTTGTTGCTGGGCTTCTGTGAGGGGAACAGCAGAAATGACTTCTGCCAGAGCAATTTGTTTAAGTTGCCGCAACAGCACCAAATATTGCTGAAAAATCGGTTCCACCAATAAAATGCGCTTTCTATCTACCAGCAGCAGCAAAAAATTGCGCAAGTATGCGTTAGCGCCGTCACCGAGGACGCTATTGAGGACTGCCTTTTTGTCTTCTGACGAGACAAACGGATTAGCAATAAAGTTTCGCAACTGCTCACTTTCTGAAAGTAAGCTCAGTAAGGAACGCACATCTTCACCGAACTGATCTGTCAGATTTTTGGACTGTGCGACTGACATCAACGCCTGTGCATAAGGCACCGCTACTTCGGCTGTTGCTATATTACTTCTCATCCGTTGCCTCCCAGTAGCGCTATGCTGCGGTCAATTAATGTATGTTGAGCATCGTCGGCAATTCCAGTCCGTAGTTCTGACTCGACTTTCTGCAATGCCAAAGCGACGACTCTTTGCCGCAGTTGGGCTACAGCTTTTTCCCGTTCTGTGTTCAAGTCAGATGCTGCTGTTTCCCGCATACGTTCAATATCAACAGCTGCTTGAGCCAGTACGGCTTCTCTTGCTTTCTGGGCGTTTTCTTGCGCTGCTTTTTTGATTTTTTCTGCCTCTGCTTGAGCTTGCGCCAGCTTTTGTTGCTGCTCTGCAAGGGCTGCTGCTGCATCTTTAGCGCGTTGCTCTGCGGTTTGAATCGCAGTTGCAATCCGTTCACGGCGTTCTTGGAGCGTCTTGCCTAAAACTCTCCGCCCAAAGATAAACAGCACACTAATAATAATGGCAAGGTTAATTAGGTTGGTTTCTAAAATATTAGTATTTAGACCAAAACCACTTTCACCTGCTGCCTCTGTCAATTCACCTCCGACGGCACCGGCTTCCACCATCAACAATAAAAAAGTCCCCATCTTCTTCCATCCACTACTGCGCTGCCAAAGCTGTCTGTTGTGTTAGTTGTTCGTTGTTAGTTGTTGGTTGTTTTGTTATTCACTACTAACTACTAACCACTAATAACTAATAAGTATTTTGTTTTTTAGCGCTGACCTACTAGATCTGCTCCTAGAAGCTTTTCTAGTATTTGGCGACTGAGTCCGTCTACCTCTTGCTCTAGTGAAGCAAGAGCCTGCTGTTTTTGCTGCTCTATTTCACCAGCTGCTTGTTCTCTTTGTGCCTGAGCCTCTTTTTGTGCATCGGCTGTCTTTTCGGCTGCAATTTTCTGAGCTTGAGCTTGAGCATCAGCAATCACTGTTTGTGCTTGCCGTCTTGCTCCTGCTAATTCTTGCTCGTATTGCTGCGCCAATTTCTCGGCTTTTGACAAGCGTTCTTGCGCCTCTAGTTGATTGTTGCGGACATATTCATTCCGCTCATCAATTGCTTTGCCCAGAGGTTTGTAGAAAATCGCGTTCAAAATTATCGCTAAAAGTAGAAACTGGATCGCCATCAAAGGCAGGGTAGCATCTAAGTCAAACAGCCCTCCCTCTTTGGCAACCTTTTCTACTGCAAATAAGGTCATCCACTGTATCATCGTTGCTTGTTCCTAATCTACTGCTCAGTTCTGAGTTTTGAGTCCTGAGTCTAAAAGACTTATGAGCCCTAATGAGGCAGCACCGCAGTTTCTTTGGGAGGTTTCCCTCCTTTGAAGCGCGGTAGATCCACTCTCACGAGAGGCACTGCTTGCTACAGGAGGGGTTACCCTGCCGCAGGCGACTGGTGAGCCCAGTCCTGGAACGCGTTAGCGTGGCACGTAGGGCGTTAGCCCGTGCCCCAGGCAAGTGCCATAGGCGGGTTTCCTCAACCTAGGGAACTGGCGTGCCTCCGTGCATAAGCAGCTTAGGCTAAGAAAGTAGCGTCTCCGGAGGAGATACTCGTAAGGGCGTTGCTGAGTGCTGAGTAAGTTTTACTCAGCACTCTGTACTGAGTACTCAGTACAAGTGCTGTCAGTACTGAGTACTCAGCACAAGTGCTGTCAGTACTGAGTACTCAGCACAAGTGCTAGTTATGCGAAGGGGTTAGCAAACAGTAGGACTAGGGCAACCACTAGACCATAGATGGTTAGCGCTTCCATGAACGCCAAGCTTAACAGCAAGGTACCGCGAATTTTACCTTCTGCTTCTGGCTGACGAGCAATACCTTCTACAGCTTGACCTGCTGCATTACCTTGACCAATGCCAGGACCAATAGCAGCCAAACCTACAGCAAGAGCAGCAGCTAAAACGGAAGCAGCAGAAACCAATGGGTCCATGTTATTCTTTCCTTATTTACTGAATGGATATGGGTATTGAATGTTTGATTTTGTCATTTGTCGTTTGTCATTTGTCCTTCGTCATTGGTTTTCAATTAATGACTCATGACTCATCACTCATGACTAATGACCATGTTCTTCGCCACCATGATGGTCTTCTAGCGCTTCACCGATGTAAGCAGCAGCCAAGGTGGCAAAAATCAGTGCTTGGATGGCGCTGGTAAATAATCCCAAAGCCATCACTGGCAGAGGAACGAATAAAGGTACCAGTAGTACCAGCACGCCAACAACCAGTTCGTCTGCCAAGATGTTACCGAATAAACGGAAACTTAGGGAAAGGGGCTTTGTGAAATCTTCAATAATTTTGAACGGCAACATAAAAACCACTGGTTGGACATAGTTGCCAAAGTACCCTAAACCCTTTTTGCTGAACCCAGCGTAAAAATACGCTAATGATGTCAACAATGCCAAGGCAACAGTTGTGTTGATGTCACTGGTGGGAGCTGCTAGTTCACCTTCTGGTAGGTGAATCAGCTTCAAAGGAACAAGTGCTCCTGCCCAATTTGACACAAAAATGAACAAAAACAAAGTGCCAACAAATGGCACCCAAGGGCGGTATTCTTTCTCGCCAATCTGGTTTTTCGCCAAATCCCGAATAAAGTCTAGGGCATACTCCATGAAGTTCTGTAGCCCACTCGGAATTCGCTTGATGTTACTGCTTGCAGCGATGGAAACTAACACCAGCAAGCCAATAACTAACCAGGAGGTGAGAAACACCTGCCCATGCAGTTTTAAATTGCCAATTTGCCAGTACAGTTGTTTTCCCACTTCCAATTCTGCAAGGGGAACAGAATTGAAGATGTTCAGAAAATTCAGCATTTTCTTGACCTACCTATCATTTCTCCAATCTTACCTGGAGAAGTGGAGCGAGTTTGCGGCGTGGATTTTCCGAGGTGGAGCTTCCGATGTGGATTTTCCTTAAAGGAAAACTTCGGATCTCCCGCAAAGCTCGCGTCAGCCTTTTATGGTTGCCGGAGCTTTGGCTAGTCAGAGACAAATGCCAACCTAACTACGTAGATGATCAGCGTTGCTTTGTAGGTAAGGAATCCCAAAAATATGGGCAATATTTGCAGTTGATTCCACCGCGATGCTAGTAGAATGATCCCTACTAATAACGCTAACCGAGTTTTACTCAACTGATTTTTTTCTCTACCCAAACGCTCAACATCTTTTGCCAACATCCTCAAGTAAACCACACCTGTACACGCCCCAAGCAAATAATTTAGGGCAATGTTTAGGGAATAAAAAATCCAAACAGAGATAAAGACAACCCCTGTCAAGACAAGAGTGATGAGCAACAACTCTTGGTAGAGTTTATAGAACTCCTGCATAGAGCTTGCTGGTTCTGTGTCCTCAAAACCAGCTTGAGCATCTTGTCGTATTGTCGGTGTGGGATCAGTTGATTCGTCTGACAAGCTCACGGGACTCGAAACCAGTACAGCTAATTATGTTGACTGCATTTTCAGCCAGCTGAATCATATCACGAAGAGGTAACATTACTTTAGAAAAAAACAATTAACTTATTCTCACCAAAAAAAGGATAGGGACAGATACACCAAGTACAAAAACGATTTATGACACGGAATATAAGGACAAATAGGATAAATCTATACCCTATCCCTAATTCCTGAAGTTCCGTGTTGTCAGTTGTGGGGAGATGAGGAGTCGCAGCAAGAAAAAAGCGGATTATCTTTTAATTTATCAAAAATTTCGGTTTAAAACCTCGCCCATAAGAGTGCAATTTTTAAAAACCCTCCTGACGTTTTATAAAAAGCCTGTATAATATAAATAAGGAGGTGAGGCAATGTTAACTTTGACTTACGAGTACAAACTTAAGCCGAATAATCGCGAAAGAGCTATTTTTGAAGATTGGCTAGAAATCAACCGCAAGGTCTATAATTACGCGCTCAATGAGCGTAAGGCTTGGCTTAAGTCTCGTAGCTGCCACGTTAACTGTTGCTCACTGCAAGGCGAATACATCATTTCTGCTGACGCTCCTAGACCTACTTACAGCCAGCAAAGCAGATCATTAACGGAAGCTAAAAAAGAGTTTCCTGATTTGCGGCGCGTTCAGTCCCAAGTCTTACAGCAAACACTAATCAGACTTGAAAAGGCTTTTGTGTCAATGTGGGAGCAAAATCATGGTTTTCCTCGCTTCAAGAAACCGGGCGCTATGCGTTCGTTTGTTTTTCCGCAATTGAACCAAGAGGATCTGAGTGAGGATCAAATTAAACTTCCAAAAATTGGTTGGGTGGCTTTCCGAGTATCTCGACCAATAGCAGAGGGCGGAAAACTTAAGCAAGCGCGTATAGTTAAACGCGCTTCTGGTTGGTATGTGATGTTAACCCTTCAATGGGATGTCTCCGTGCCGTCGCCTATGCCTCACGGTGATGCTTTAGGTGTGGATGTAGGTCTAACAAGCTTTATTGCTACCTCTAACGGTCTTTGTGTCAAGCGTCCTAAGTTTTTCGTGGATCTCCAACGCAAGCTTAAATTGCTGCAACAACGAGTAAGCAGGAAAAAATTAGGATCAAACAATTGGCGCAAAGCTCAAGGCAAGGTGCAAAAACTACATGAACACATTGCCAATGCTAGAAAAGATTTTCATTGGAAGGTAGCTCACAGGCTTTGTGATCAAGCTCAGACAATTTTTGTTGAGGATCTCAATCTTATCGGGTTGTCGCGCGGGATGCTGGGCAAGCATTGTCTAGATGCTGGGTGGGGTCAATTCTTCAGTATCCTTGGACAATGTTGTTTTAAACGCGGCGTGTACTTCCAAAAAGTCGATAGCAGAAAAACTAGTCAGATTTGCCCAAACTGCCAGACAGAGACGGGCAAGAAGACGCTAGCTGATCGTGTTCATGAGTGCCAGAATTGCGGCTACACAACTGATAGAGATGTTGCAGCCGCTCAAGTAGTCGCGATACGCGGACTTGCAGCCGTGGGATACACGGTCAAGATGCTTGGTGAGGGTAAATTCATTGGAATCCCTTTGAACCAAGAATCACCGCACTTTTAGGGCGGTGAGTATCAAATTCTACCTTTTACCTTCTGGTGTGCGCCGTTGGTGTTTTGGGAGTTTGTTTCTCAACTTGGTGTCAACAAAATCAGCTGTTGCTTCAGGAGCGTTCTCACCGCATCCAAACCCAGTTGCGAGCCTGCCAAAATCCCTCCTACTGTTGAGTGACCATCGCACTTTTGTAAAAACTCCAACTCCAGTGGCGATAAATTCACAATCTGGTAATCGTAGTTAAAGACACACTGGCTCGGAAAACCATCTATACAAGGATTCCGCTCGGGAATGGCTGCCAGCATGGCATCATCGGCTGACCAGTCAGCTTTCGGTAGAGGTGGGCAACTCAGGAAAAGCTCGTAGTGAGTGACTTCTGGGTCTAATAATTCTATCAAGCGGTACGAGACGCGATCGCCTAACCCTTGTGTCCTTTCCATCAACTCTGGCGCTTTGCCCAAAAGTCTGTCTATCTGCCAAAAACCAGGATTTGAGAAACCAACAAAATCCAATCCGGAAGCATCAATCAGTTCAAACAACGTCTCAATGTTGTAATCTATCTCCTGGGGATGCACGTACATATCCGCAAAGTTTTCATCCCGTTGATTTTCTAAAGACCAACGTTCTCGCTCCCGCTTGACAATTCTGTTTTTTTCTGGTAAAGAAGCGAATATTTGCCGACCGACCTGAACACCATCACGATAATCGCCGCGCTTGTCACCTTGAAGGAGGGCGATCGCCTTTTGCATGAGCTGGATTTCCCAGCGCCCCAACTCACCGTAGACAAAGATGTGCATCAACCCGCCTGGGGCTAACTTCTTCGCCAAGGCTTGAATACCCCGAATCGGATCGCTTAAGTGATGCAACACACCGACGCAGTTGATAAAATCAAACTCACCCGGTAACTGTTCCACATCATACAAACTGAGGTGATGAAACTCAACGCGGTTGGCACCGGAACGTTGACAGCGTTCTTGAGCAACTTCCAAAGCCTTGGTACTAAGGTCAATTCCGACAACAGAAGCCGCAGGATTAAGGTGGACAAGGTATTCCGTTCCCACACCCGTACCGCAGCCTGCGTCTAAAATGCGGATATCTTGTTTTTGGGGTTTTTGACCTGTACAGAAATTATAAGCAGCCAACCAATTCCAGCGCCAGTTATAGCCTGGAGGTGGTTCATCCAGGAGAGGTTCTGGGGGAAAGGGGTAGGTGTTGTAGAGTTTGGCAACAGCAGCGCTAACGGTTTGAGAATCGGACATAGTGAGGATCATGGCAGCATTTCTGAGTTTACCGAATGCTGGGTACTTACGGTAGCTTAACTTGAAATCGTGGTACCACAACCATGAGGTAATTACTAGGAGGTTGGATGAATCTTTTTCAAAAACAAAGTAGAGTTAACCGACGAAGTTTTCTAGAAGGAATGGCAGTCTTGGGTACAGTTGGCGTGGGAAACCCTGCCAATCTTTTGACATTGTTGACAACCAATGCGCCATTACAAGAGAAACTGCCTGGCCGCGGTGAATTTATAGTACGGGGTGCATATGTGATGACTATGGACCCGACTCTAGGTGATTTGGCAGGAGGTGATGTGCATGTGCGTAACGGTGAGATTATCAATCTAGGCAAAGGACTGATGGTTCGCGATGTGGAGGAAATTGATGGGCAGGATATGATTGCCCTGCCGGGACTGATTGAGACTCATTGGCATATGTGGAATACCCTGTTGCGTAGTATGTCTGGTGATGAGAAAAAGCATGGTTATTTTCCCACATCGGAGAACCTAGGCAAAGTATTTACGCCTGAGGATATGTATCAAGGTGTACGTTTGGCTGCAATAGAGGCGTTGTTTTCAGGCATTACTACTGTGCATGATTGGAACCACAACATCCGTGGTCCTGCATATGCAGATGCAGCTCTACGAGCGCTCACAGACCCAGGCATTCGCGCTCGCTTCTCCTATGGCTATTATCAAGGTCAACCCTATGATGAAATGGTTAGACTGGACGATTTAGCCTGTATCCAACGTGAATGGTTTACAAATCCCAGCTATAGTCTCCTCACTCTAGGGTTTGCCTCACGCGGAACTGAATGCTCGCCTAAGGTGAATCGCTGTGAGTGGGAAGCTGCTCGTCAGATGGGTCTTCCCATCTCAGTACACGCCAACTCGTCATCTCAGTGGACTGGCGAGATTGAGTATCTGTACAAAGAGCGTATGCTTGGGAAAGACATACAAGTCATTCACGCCATTTCATCAACTCCTGCTGAGATTGAGATGTTAGCTGAGACTGGAACTTCAGTCAGCCTTAGCCCCTACACCGAAATGCGTGCTGGATTTGGTTTTCCTAAAACAGGGAAACTACTTGATGCTGGGGTGTTGGTTTCTTTATCAGTGGACACTACCGCTTTATCAGGAAATGCGGATATGTTTGCTGTTATGAAGGCAATACAGAATGTCGAGAATGCGATCGCTGAAAACGAATTCAAACTGCCGCCCCGTCGCGTCCTAGAACTCGCGACTATTGACGGTGCATACGCCTTAGGGATTGCTGATCGAGTAGGCTCTCTCAAACCAGGTAAGCGTGCTGACATAATCCTTGTGTCCACAAAACACATTAACATTGGGGTATTTACAGATCCAGCACACCTGTTGGTTGAAGCTGCACAGCCTGTAAATGTCGATACAGTTATTGTTGATGGACGCATTCTCAAACGCCGTGGTCAAATTACAGTACCTGATGTTAATCAAGTGATTCACGAGTCAAATAAATCGCTAACAACTGTTCGCCAACGCGCTAATTGGTGGTAACTAGGAGTTACGATTTACACGAAAACCATGAAGCGGAAACATCTGTCGCAAGATTTTATACTTTCAAAAATGATTTGCTAGTGTACTTAAAAATGATTTACGACCAATCAGAGTTTGATTTGCGCTGTGAGTGGGGCGCGCAAGGAATTGCTCAACTCGCTTCCATCAGTGATGTGGTTGTGATCGTCGATGTTCTTTCTTTTTCCACCTGTGTAGAAATTGCCACTAACAATGGCGCGATCATTTTTCCATATGCGATGCGAGATGAATCAGTCGTGGATTATGCCAAGTCGATTCAGGCAGAGTTGGCAAGTCATAGACAACGTTGGACTACAACTGGATATTCTCTGTCTCCAGTATCAGTAGCTCAGATTCCCGGTGGAACTCGACTCGTTTTGCCCTCACCTAATGGTTCTTTTCTTAGCTTAAATACTGGGATGACACCAACCTTGGCTGGCTGCTTGCGAAATTCTGAAGCTGTAGCGCAGTTCGCTCACAAGTATGGTAATAAAATTGCAGTGATTCCTGCTGGTGAGAGGTGGAAACAGGATGATAGCCTGCGACCTGCGTTTGAAGATTTGATTGGTGCTGGAGCAATTCTCAGTTATTTGCGTGGCAGTCTATCACCAGAAGCCCAAACCGCTGTGGCCGCATTTGACGCTTTTAAGAATGATTTGGTTGCGTACTTGAAAAAATGTAGTTCTGGTAAAGAGTTGATTGCAAAAGGATTTGAGCCAGATGTTGAATTAGCAGCAGCTTACAATGTTAGCAATTGTGTGCCTTTGTTCGTAGAAAATGCTTACGTTAAACAAGTTTTTTAGGGTACAGGTTACAAATTTGATTGATTTGTCCGTATCCCCATACGTTGTATCTTATTCCTTGTCCTCTATCTCCTCAGCCATGTCATTTTCTAAAAAAATATTACAAATCTTAAACTTATTCTCAGACAAGCTAGAGTATCTGCTTTAGAAACTGATACATTAGAACTATATTTTGTACACACTTCTTAATAAAGCCCCAGAGACATCGCAAAACGTTCTAATCTAAAAGCTGACTGGGTTAATTTTATTTTGGCAGTCTTGAAAGCGGCAGCCTGAATGCATAGCTGCACCGATGTGTCAAGGCTAAAATCAACCCAGACTTAACACAAAAAAAATATGATGGGAGTTTTACAAATCCGATGAGTGTTAAGGCAAGTGGTGGAAGCTCAGTTGCACGCCCGCAACTATATCAAACCCTAGCTGTATCAACAATTTCCCAAGCAGAGCAGCAAGACCGCTTTCTGGGTTCCGGGGAACTCAATGAACTGGCAAGGTATTTTGCATCTGGTGTCAAGCGTCTTGAAATCGCCCAGACGCTCACGGAAAATTCTGGGATTATTGTCTCCCGTGCTGCCAACAGGATTTTTGTTGGTGGTTCGCCAATGGCTTTCTTAGAAAAGCCCAGGGAACCAGAATTGGTGCCGGTTGCCGCAGGATCGGATGTTAGAGAGGGGATGAAACTAGGAACAGTCACCTACGTAGAAACTCGTGGTGGTTTCTTAGAAAATTTACGATCTATCTTTAACACTTCGCCCAGTGGTCCGACTCCTCCGGGTTTCCGACCAATTAACATTGCCCGTTATGGTCCGGCAAATATGGCGAAGAGCCTGCGGGACTTGTCGTGGTTTTTGCGCTACGCTACGTATGCGATTGTGGCTGGTGACCCCAACATCATCGCTGTCAACACACGTGGTCTGCGAGAAATTATTGAGAACGCTTGTTCTGGTGAAGCCACAATTGTCGCTTTACAGGAAATGAAAGCAGCGGCAATTTCCTATTTCCGTAAGGATGCTGAGGCAACAGAAATTGTGTCTCAGTACATGGATGTTTTGATTACAGAATTCAAAGCACCCACCCCTTCGGGTAAACTGCGCCAACGTCCCTCTGGCGACCAACAAGGTTTGCAACTGCCCCAGATTTACTTCAATGCGGCAGAACGGCGTCCCAAGTATGTGATGAAGCCTGGGTTGTCCGCATCGGAGAAAAATGAAACAGTCAAAGCGGCATATCGGCAAATCTTTGAGCGCGATATCACCCGTGCTTACAGCCAGTCGATATCTGATTTGGAATCGAAGGTGAAGAATGGTGACATCTCTGTAAAAGAGTTTGTCCGCCGCCTTGGCAAATCTCCCTTGTACCGGAAACAGTTTTACGAACCATTTATCAACAGCCGCGCCCTAGAACTTGCTTTCCGTCACTTCCTAGGACGGGGACCAAGTAGCCGGGAAGAAGTGCAAAAATACTTTGATATTGTTTCCCGAGGCGGTCTGCCAGCTTTAATCGATGCTTTGGTAGATTCTCAGGAATATTCTGATTACTTTGGCGAAGAAACAGTACCCTACATCCGGGGTTTGGGTCAAGAAGCACAAGAATGCCGCAACTGGGGACCACAGCAAGACCTGTTGAACTACAGTGCGCCGTTCCGCAAAGTTCCTCAGTTTATCACACTGTTTGCTGATTACGAGCAGCCATTGCCCGACCAGCATCCCTATGGTTCTGGGAATGACCCCTTGGAAATTCAGTTTGGGGCAATTTTCCCGAAAGAAACTCGCAACCCCAGCACGCGTCCAGCTCCTTTTGGTAAGGATACTAAGCGCATCCTAATTCACTCTGGACCAGGAATTAACAACCAAAACAGCAATCCTAGGGCGCGGGGCGAGTTTCCTGGTAGTCTCGGTCCCAAGGTGTTCCGGTTGGATCAGCTGCCTGGGACAAGAGGTAAAAAATCACCCACTGGAGTCAGTGTTAAATTCTCTGAAAGCTCCACACAAGCGTTGATTCGCGCTGCTTACTTACAAGTGTTTGGTCGCGATCTTTACGAAGGTCAGCGCTTAAAGGTGCAAGAGATTAAGCTGGAAAACGGCGAAATCTCTGTACGGGAGTTTATCCGGGCTCTAGCTAAGTCGGATTTATTCCGCAAGCTGTACTGGACTCCGCTTTATGTCTGTAAGGCGATTGAGTACATCCACCGCCGCTTGTTAGGTCGTCCTACCTACGGTCGCCAAGAAAACAACAAGTACTTTGACCTCGCCTCCAAGAAGGGCTTCTACGCAGTGGTTGACGCCATCATTGATACTCCAGAGTACAGTGAAGCTTTTGGTGAAGATACAGTTCCATACGAACGGTATTTGACTCCTGGTGGTGTTGCCTTGCGACAACTGCGCGTTGGCAGTATCCGTGAGGATATCGGCGGGAAAGTTGAGAAGGAAGAAACTCCACGCTTTGTGGAACTAGGCACCGTTAAAGAATTACGGACGGAACCAGATATTCAGTTCCGTATCAACCAAGGCGTCAGCAAGCAGCGCGAACAAAGGAAAATCTTTAAGTTGGTGGCAGGGACCAACGATAAAGCCGCTGTGCAAACCGTTATCCGTGCCGCCTATCGCCAGATTTTTGAGCGCGATATTGCACCCTACGTTGCCCAGAACGAATTCACGTCGCTAGAAAGCAAGTTGGGGAATGGTGAAATTACCGTTAAGGAATTTATTGAAGGTTTGGGTAATTCTAACCTTTACCTGAAAGAGTTCTACACGCCATACCCGAACACTAAGGTGATCGAACTGGGAACCAAGCACTTCTTGGGACGTGCGCCAGTTGACCAAGCGGAAATCCGCAAGTATAACCAGATACTCGCAACACAAGGGCTTCGCGCATTTATTGGGGCGTTGGTAAGTAGTCAGGAGTATGGGCAAGCGTTTAGTGAAGATACGGTACCTTACAACCGCTTCCCGACCTTACCAGCGGCGAACTTCCCGAATACTCAGAAGCTGTACAACCAGCTTACCAAGCAGAATAATGATTTGGTGGTTCCCAGCTTTGAGCCAGTGAAGCCCCGCATGAATAGCGCGAACACACCGATTTTGGCGAAGGCGATCGCAGATTTGGCAGCGAAAGCACGAGAAATCGACAAGACCAAGCCGCTGTTTATTGAACTCGGTCGTTCCTTCAACGATGGTCGCGGACAGTCCGTGGAGGTCGGTGTGGGTACAAGCCGCCGCAAACCTGCACGCATTTACCGCGTCACGACAGGGGCAAACTCAGGTGAAACGCAGCAGGCAATCAACGCTATTTACACTCAGGTGCTGGATGTGTTTAGCGGTCAAGTTCCTGACTACTTCCGCCGTACCGACTTAGAAAGCAGATTGCGCAATGGGGAAATTTCCGTGCGGGAGTTTGTCCGTGAACTTGCTAGCTCGGATATCTATCGTAAGCGCTTTTACACCCCCTATCCCAACACCAAGGTGATTGAATTCCTCTTCCGTCACTTGTTGGGACGCGCACCCGCCACTCAAGCCGAGATTCGCCAGTACAACAAACTGCTGGCAGATAGCGGTTTAAAAGCGGCTGTAGAGGCGATCGTCAACAGCTTAGAGTACGCCCGGTACTTTGGTGAAGACGTGGTGCCTTATGGTCGCTTCCCATCCCTACCTGCTGGTAATTACCTCGGTAGCGTGCAGGCGGCGGCTGACTTGGTCAAGCAGTCTTGGTCTAGCCTATCTCCGTCTGTGATTACCGGACGGTCTAGCCTGCGATAAAGCCAAGAGACGGGAATAAGCAAGATGAGGAGGATGAGGAGGGCGTTACTTCCTCATCTCCTCTAGCTTCTCGTGCGCCTTTGCAACCTTTCTTAACATTGCTTTCAGATTTCGGGCACGACAGTAAACATGAAAAGGAATATTACAAAGTATTAAGAGCAGTCATATTTCCTCAACATAATGCCCGAAAATAATTCCGGAAGGTAGTTGAGTTTTGAGGCTTGTGTACTAGCCATTACCCAAGCAGACTCGGAATGTACTAGTCGCAGCAGTTATTTGGCTGTTGTGTCTAAAAAAACGAGAAAACAAGCTCAGTAAACCTATCAAGTCGCACCGCTTTAACTAAATCCTGGTTTCATTAGTACTGGAGGAATGCATTAATGAGTATCGTCACGAAAGCCATCGTGAATGCTGATGCAGAAGCACGCTATCTCAGCCCTGGCGAACTGGATCGGATTAAGAGCTTTGTTACCACTGGTGAGCGTCGCCTCCGCATCGCTCAAGTTTTGACAGAAAACCGGGAGCGGATTGTTAAGCAAGCCGGCGACCAGTTATTCCAAAAGCGTCCTGATGTTGTCTCTCCTGGTGGCAACGCTTACGGTACAGAACTGACCGCTACTTGTCTACGGGATCTAGATTATTACCTCCGCCTCGTTACCTACGGTATCGTTGCTGGTGATGTCACCCCCATCGAAGAAATTGGTATTGTGGGTGTTCGTGAAATGTACAGATCCCTAGGCACTCCTATCGAGGGTGTTGCTGAAGGTGTCCGTGGTCTAAAGAATGTTGCTGCTTCCCTGTTGTCTGGCGAAGACGCTGCTGAAGCTGGCTCTTACTTCGACTACCTAGTCGGTGCTATGCAGTAAGGTGAAGTTATTTCCCTGCTGAAACTGAAGTAATGCAATAAGGTTGGAAATAAGGAATTAACAACATGGCTCAAGACGCAATCACCTCTGTCATTAACTCTGCAGACGTTCAAGGTAAGTACCTGGATACTGGTGCTCTCGAGAAGCTAAAGAGCTACTTCTCAACTGGCGAACTGCGCGTACGTGCTGCTACTACCATCGCAGCTAACGCATCTGCAATTATCAAAGAAGCTGTAGCTAAGTCCCTCTTATACTCTGACATTACCCGTCCCGGCGGTAACATGTACACCACCCGTCGCTATGCTGCTTGCATCCGCGACTTGGATTACTACCTCCGCTATTCCACCTACGCTATGTTGGCTGGCGACCCATCCATTTTGGATGAGCGCGTGTTGAATGGTTTGAAAGAAACCTACAACTCCTTGGGTGTACCCATTGGTGCTACTGTACAAGCTATCCAAGCTATCAAAGAAGTCACCGCTAGCTTGGTAGGTCCTGATGCTGGTAAGGAAATGGGTGTTTACTTAGACTATATTTCCTCTGGCTTAAGCTAAGAGCTAGGTTGCGCTTAATAATTTAAGTGCGGCTTTCTTAAGGTCTGGAAATCAATCGTGAGTGCTAGGACGTTTAATCGCTTATCTTGCTAAATATGATGTGTGATGAGTGTTAGCGGTCTGGTATTGACGCCTGATTTCCAGCCTTTGAGTGATTAGATAAAAATATGCACTCACAATTTTGAAATAAAAAAGTTTCCACAGTCACTTATAGGAGATTAACAACCACATGGCACGATATTTTAAAATTACTGCTTGTGTTCCTAGCCAAACCCGCATTCGTACCCAACGCGAACTACAAAATACTTACTTCACCAAACTCGTTCCCTACGAAAACTGGTTCCGCGAACAGCAACGCATTCAAAAAGCGGGCGGCACAATCGTTAAGGTAGAATTGGCTACTGGCAAGCAAGGAGCCAATACTGGGTTGCTGTAATCCCTTTAAACCGAATACGAATTGTAGGGAGTTGTGAAGAGGTCTATTTGACCTCTTTTTTGTTTTATTAGTGCAAGCAGCATGCGATTGCGCAAAGCGCAGTGCCGGAGGCGATCGCATCCTCAATGAATATTTTGTGCCAAATAAAAAACAACTTCAAATCTTAATTAACCACTTAATATCAAGTTACTAGGCTCGGTTGAGGAATGAAACCCAGCCTACTATGTTGGCGACATGATGAAATACTACTGGGCTTCTAAATTTGCCTGGAGTTGGATTTGTTTGTTTTTTCTTGACGAAAGAAGTGGTAAAAGCCCAAACTCTTGGCGAATATCTAACACAGAGCGGTCAAGTAGCGGTTCAAAGTCAAAAAACGGATAGTACTTTCGTGGTCCGCGAGTCTTAAACCACATCGCAACTAACTCTGGTAAGAATCTCAGCAATACTGCCAATATTGAACCATACAACCATAGTAAACCTTGGCGCTTCACCAAGTCGTCATACATCACCTCTACTGCCGGGTTCTTGCGCTCACGCAGGTAGTCTCGAAACTTGAAGTCACTGGCAAGAAAGGTCAAAGGCAGTAGTTTTAATTCATCGTACATATCAGTATCGCAGCCAAATACGACATGACTGACATCATGAGCAACCATGGTTTTGGCGAAATCCGGCGGCATCTGATTTGGATGGGTAAAATCTGGGTTCGCGGCGTAATACTCCTCCAGCGTCTGCCGTAGGGTCTGAGTGCTGTTTTTATCGGTATATTGGGGACGAGTGCGTTGAATCATAATCTGCACCAACTAGTTACGAAACTAAATCGTATCGTAATGACAATAGCAGTATCAAGTCTGTTGATAATTATTTGTTTGAATAAAAAAATTCTTTCGTCATTGCATGAATGATTCCGCTAAAAAACAACCTGGAAGACCGCGCAGTACTGCGTCTCATCAAGCCATCCTCCAGGCAACGCTTGACTTATTGGCTCAAATAGGATATGAACGTATAACCATTGATGCGATCGCCGCCCATGCTGGTGTCGGCAAAACCACAATCTACCGACGGTATCGTTCCAAAGAAGAACTCGTCGCAGATGCAATTGAGACTCTTCGAGAAGAAATAGAGATTCCTGATACAGGTACGGTTGGGGGGGACTTAGACTGCATTATTGAGAGTGCGGTGAAAACGACTCTCACACCTCTGGGTCGTCAAATTCTTGCCATGATTATCGGCGCAGCTTCCAGCAGTCCCCAGTTTGCCCAAGTTTATTGGACAAAATACCTCAAGCCAAGACGCCAAGCTTTTCACGTTGTGATTGAACGCGCTAAGGCAAGACATGAAATCCAAGCAGATACAGACAGTGATATAGTTTTTGACCTTATGAGCGGAATCATGCTTTACGCACTGGTTTTCCAGCCTACTGATGAGCCAGTGGAAGCATACATACGCCGCGCCATTGGTCTTATCCTTAAACGGGAATAAGTATAGAGAATCACCACACGTTACATCCTACGCTCAATCGCAAAAGTCATCTCTTGTTTGGGTACAAGTTGGTATCATTAACGTCAACTCTGAACGATGACACCTTACACCTTAAGTTTTATTAATCGTGAATCTCCGCCGCTTGATTCCATTATTTGATGACTCCGTGTCCAGCTGGGCATTAGAGGCGCGTTTATTGCGCTGGTTAACACTCGTTTGGCTGTTTGTGGGGTTAGTCATTCTATTTTCGGCATCTTATGCCGTAGCTGATGTTCGTCATCATGATGGGCTGTACTACTTTAAGCGTCAAATTTTATGGGTGCTAGTAGGTTTAATAGTATTCAACATAGTTGTTCATTTGCCCTTGCGTAGAATTTTGGGCATATCCCATTGGTTTGTGATACTGCTGTTAGGTTTGATTTTCCTGACCTTGATACCAGGACTAGGAAAGAAGGCTTTTGACGCATCTCGCTGGATAGCTCTAGGACCGATTCCAATTCAACCGTCTGAATTAATTAAACCCTTTTTGGTGCTGCAAAGTGCGCGACTTTTTGGTCACTGGGAAAAACTGAGTTCGCGCGTTCGCTTCTTTTGGCTGGGTATTTTTGGTCTTGTCATTCTAGGTATTTTAGCGCAGCCCAACTTGAGTACAACAGCATTGTGCGGCATGACGATTTGGCTGATTGCCCTTGCTGCTGGCTTACCTTACAAGTACTTGGGAGGAACGGCAGTTGGGGGAGTGTTGTTGGCAGGACTCAGTATCAGTATCAAAGAATATCAGCGTAAGCGAGTGTTGTCATTCCTTAATCCTTGGGCTGATGCAACTGGGGATGGCTATCAACTGGTACAAAGTTTGCTAGCAGTGGGTTCTGGTGAAAAATGGGGCGCTGGGTTTGGGCTTTCCCAACAAAAGCAGTTTTATTTACCAATTCAGGACACTGATTTTATTTTTGCGGTGTTTGCTGAGGAGTTTGGCTTCGTTGGTGGTATCGTGCTGTTGCTACTACTAGCTTTATACGCCACCCTAGGATTCATTGTAGCGCTTAAGGCTAAGCATCCAGTGTATCGACTGGTGGCGATCGGCGTGACAGTTTTGATGGTGGGACAATCATTACTTCATATCGCTGTTGCCACTGGTGCCTTGCCAACAACTGGTTTGCCTTTGCCCATGTTTAGTTATGGTGGGAATTCAATGATTGCCAGTTTGCTCGGAGCTGGTTTACTGATTCGGGTAGCACGCCAGAGTAGTGAAGCTGAAGTCGTACCGTTGCGAGAAGAGACTGAGAAGAGGCGGAAACGGCGGCTGTTTCAGAAAAATAAGGTTTAATTTCAACTCTATCAAATTTGTCAGCTTTGGGGTGTGGGGGCACGATTTGCGCCCCCACACCCCATGTTTCAAGACATTTAAATGAGAGCCTGTTTGCACCATGATTTAACTTTGCTGGCATAGCTCTTAGCTTTAGTAGCTTTATTTCTGAGCCTGCTTTCTATGCGGTCGCCTTTGTCAAACACACGTTGTTTGAACGTTCTGGCTTTAGTTTTGACCCTGCTTTCTATGCGATCGCCTTTGTCAAGCACACGTTGTTTGAACGTTCTGGCTTTAGTTTTGAGTCTGCTTTCTATGCCGTAAGCTTTATCGAACACATATTGAAAGCTTCCTACTTCAGTTTTGATTTTTATCTTGTGGGTGTTGAATACACCTTGAGATGGTGTTTGAGACCTGCTCACCCTCTTCACACGCCCTTTCAGCTTTCTCGCACCGACCATTGAAGCAGCACCAAACACTAGTAGACCTGCTGCAGCAGATGGTTCGGGTACAGAAGCAGTTTGACCGTAAGGGTTGCGAGCCAGATTTTCTAATCCTGTTCCACTTGGTCCCCCACTACCTTTGGACAACTTCAATGTCTCAGAGGTGAATTGCTCAAAATAGTTTGTAAGATAATCTATTTGCTGTTGACTGAGCTGGGCAGAGCCAATGTCAGTTTCGTTGGTAAGGAAGTTTTCTGCTAACAACGGATTAACAGACTGTGCAGTATCACTAGAGTTTTTCAGGATACCTGCCTTTGTCTGGTTAATCTGCTGAGATCTGAGCGTGGGAGAGCCAATGTTAATTTCATTGAGATTATTGGCAAGTAATTCCAGCGCTGACAAGGGACTAGGACTAGCAGGTTGTGGAGTAGACTGTGAAGTACCACTAAAGTCTTTGAGGTTTCCCGTCGCTGCGTCAATCTTGGCTAACCAACTATCAAAAGACCCAGCATTGGGAGCTCCAAGAGATCCCTGAGTCAGTCCTGTAAGATAGACGTTACCAGCGTTATCACTAGTAATACCGTTTGCCTGTTCTGTATCGGAGCTTCCATACTGTTGAATCCATGCCAAATTGCCATCAGTATCAAACTGAGCTACCCAGGCATCAAAAGATCCAGCATTTGCTCCTCCCAAGTCACCGTTGGTATATCCCGTCAGGTTGATATTGTCATTTGAGTCAATGTTGATGCGAAAGGCTTGATCATCACCAGAAGTGCCAAACTGTTTGATCCACACCCGGTTCCCTTGACTGTCATACTTGGTTAACCAGACATCATATGATCCAGCATTTCCCGTTCCAGCCAAATCACCCAAGGTCCATCCTGTAGTGTAAACATTGCCCTGACTGTCAGTAGCAACACCCCATGACCACTCATAATCCGAAGTCCCGAACTGTTTAAGCCATTGAACTTGACCAGTGTTGTTGTCGAACTTACCTAACCAAGCATCATAAAGCCCCGCATTGTTTCCTGCTAAATCACCTAGAGTCCATCCTGTAGCGTAAACACTGCCATCGTTGCCGACAGTAACGTTATAAGATTCGTCAAAAGCATTGTTCACACTCCCAGTCTCGGTGAACCACTGCTGGTTGCCATTGGTGTCAAACTTGCTTACCCAGAAATCATCTGTAGCAATATCTGAAGAGGGCTTAACGTCTATTCCCGATAAGTAGGCATTGCCATCAGCGTCAACTTTAATGCCAAAGGTTTGAAAAATAGAATTTTGCCCAAACTGTTTAATCCACTGCTGATTTCCTTCGCCGTCATACTTAGCCAGGACTTACGCAACTGTCACAAGCGACGGTGCGGCTGCGCCGCACCGAGCGCCAAACAACTAGACAATAAACATGGGAACATTCGGGCGTTTTAGTTGCTGAACTAAATAATTGGACAATAATC